>Ga0209632_10000890_pt1 | contig 30995 bp, 22 predicted proteins | sample COG_10_FD_184754 | JGI IMG/M metagenome (GOLD analysis project Ga0209632, IMG submission 184754) | Pelagic Microbial community sample from North Sea - COGITO 998_met_10 (SPAdes) (version 2) | ecosystem: Environmental > Aquatic > Marine > Neritic zone/Coastal water | place: Helgoland, sampling... | reverse complement strand
GGGGGGATGCAGCTGCCATTCTCCCATCTACATTTGGGTGCGGCACATTTTATTTGCGATCGATTGGTACATGAAGCGGAAGCGTCGGCCATTATTTATATATATATAAAATATAAAAAAAATATATTATAAATTATAATGAGAAAAACAAATATAAGATTTAATAATATTTTTTTAATTAAAGATAAATCAAATTATTTTTTATCAGGTATAGATAATTATGAAGATTGGAAAGATGCAAGTGATTTAAAAAATCATATGGGAGATGATGTTACATTTAAATATAAAAAATTATCTGAAAAATATAATATAAGTCATACTGTAAATTTTATTGTTGAACAATCTGGTGGATGAGGTGCGCTCAAAGTTCAACGTGGCGGATGAGGCCATAGTAAAGTTCAACGTGGCGGATGAGACCAGAGTAAAGTTCAACGTGGCGGATGAGACCAGAGTAAAGTTCAACGTGGCGGCGGGTGAAATCGCCGTCCGTAAAAAAAGAATAATAAATACTTTATATAAAATTTACCATATGATTTTTATATTTTTAATTAAATAAATATAATTTGAAAGTGTAAATTTGAAATTATATAAAGAATAATTTATTATTATATATATATTATGAAACTTCTTGTAAAAACTGATAACACCGTTCTAAATACTTTGTATAATAATCATGAACACTATAATCCGGGTGATAGTGGTTTAGATTTATTTTGTCCGGATACTATCACCGTTAAACCCGGTGAAACTGTAAAAATTAATCTTAAAATTAAATGTGAAGCATATTTAAAATCTAACGTGAATGTATCTTATTATTTATACCCGAGATCCTCTATTATTAAAACACCTTTAAGACTCGCAAACTCAGTAGGAATTATTGATGCGGGATATCGTGGGGATATTATTGCTTGCGTTGATAATATTAAAAATGAACCATATACTATTTCACAAGGAGAAAGACTATTTCAGATTTGTGCTGGGAATCTTGAACCAATAGAGTTTAAATTAGTAGATGAATTATCTTCTACTCAGAGAGGTTCTGGTGGATTTGGAAGTACGGGTCAATAAATTTGAAATTATTTTAATATCAAAATTATTATAAAATAAAATGGAAAATAAATCTAAAACCGTGAACAAGAACACACTCAAAACTATCAATAAGATGTATGAAAAATTTACTATGCTGGAATACATACGCAATGAATTAAAAGAAACCAATTATGATCAAACTGATGAAGTGATTGACAATAATATCTTAAAAATAAAAGAACTTCTGAATGATATGTATGAAAATTGCATACAAAAGAAATGTGGTTGGAGTAGCATCCAACCGATGGGTGCGCCCATTCGCAACCTCAGTTATGAACTAAATGAACCCGGGACCCCAAACAATAAGGGAAGGTCGTCCGTCACCACCCCACCGGTCGCGCCAAAGAAAAATATTCTAAATGAAATACTTGATTATTCTTCTGATGATGACTCTTTAAGTCCATATTCAGATTCTGAAAGTATTTGTAATGATCAAGATACATCACCTGAAGAATATAATGAAGATTCGTGTGCTTCTGATATGTCTAATGATACTGATGAATCATATGAAATTGACGATACAGAAGATGATGCAACAGATATAGGTGAATCTGTCGATAGTACAGATGATGAATATTGTGATATGGAAACGGATGACGAATGCGAAGAAGTTAGACGAAGGTATTGTCCGAGTTGTTCAGCAGAATTTTAGTTAAGTTCATTAATACAATCAATAATATTAGTTTCTTTTGTAGGAACCCATTTATTAAATTCTTTATTTAGATAACATTCAACGTTGATATCATTTTTTTTATCAGTTAAATCTTTCAACCATTGCGATGTTTTAATATTTGGTATTGAAGCATGACTGTGTTTTATTAATGAACTTTTTGTTTCATTATTTAGGTATAATTCATATATATCAGGTTTTAGTGATTTTATAATTCTAAATGAAATATTAGTAGATTTTCTATAATTAATTTTTTTATAATCGTGATCATTGAAGAAATATAAAATTTTTGAATATGAACTTTTAAGTGGAACAAAGTATAAACCTCTAACTCTATAATTAAGATTAGGTATAAAATTATTAATAATATCATCAATATCACAATAATCAAAATATTTTTTGATCATTATGGGACAAATATTACAAAATGAATCATCTATATAATTATTTGTAAATATATCATTAACAATATTCATTCTTTCAATAATTTGTTTATTAAATATAGAAGAACCTTTGTGTGAATAAATATCACCAATTAATAAAGACCAATCTTCATCATTATTTTTTAATAGTTCTGTCTCAAATAATGTACCATTAAAGATATCATCATTGAATCTGTAATGGACGAGAAATATTTTAGGATAATCATATCCGTCTTTAATTTTTTTATCAATAAGAAAACAATAATTCACATCATTAATTTGAGTGCAATATAATAAATATGGAGAACCAATAGTTTTTAAACATAAAATATGAGGATTATCAAAATTTTTTAAATATTGTTGATTAAACATCTTAGCATATCTAGTTTTATATGTAATGTTTGTTTTATTACACATATCATCTAAAATATGTTTTTTTAATTCATTATTAGTAATATTATCTAATTCTTTACCACAAAAACTGGTTTTAGTTAATGATTTTGAGTCCATTTATATTTATTATATAATTATCTTTAATATTTATCAAATTTATTGATTACTTAAAAATATTTTAGTTAAATAAATATGAATAATTTTTATTGTAGAAATTGTGGTAAAAAAGGTCATAAATATAAATCATGTTATAATTCAAGATTAAGTTATGGTATAATTTTATTTAATGATAAAAATGAAATAGTTATGGTGGAACGCAAAGATTCTATATCATATATAGAATTTATAAGAGGTAAATATGGAATAAATGATGTAATATATATTCAATTATTAGTTGATAGAATGAGTAATTTAGAGAAAGATAAATTAAAAAGGTATGATTTTAAGCAATTATGGTATGATATATGGTTCAATAATAATAATAAAGATTATGATATTTGTTTAAATAAATATAAAACTGTAAATATAACAGATTATTTAAATAATTCATCTAAAAAATATCAATATAATGAATGGGAAATACCAAAAGGAAGAAGAACTTCAAATGAAACAAATAAAGATTGCGCCATGAGAGAGTTTGAAGAAGAAACAAATATAAATAAATCTGAATATGAATTATATGATAATATATTACCATTAGAAGAAGAATATACGGGATCAAACACTGTAAAATATAAAAATGTCTATTATATTGGTAAAATAAAGGATAATAATAAAATATTAAGCATTAACCCTGATAATCCGGATCAAATATCAGAAATTAAAACGATTAATTGGTTCATAAAAGAAAATTGTATTAAAAATATTAGAGAATATAGTGATTATAAATTAAAAATAATTGAACAGATATTTAAATTTATTCATAGTGATAAAAAAAATATAATTTTATAATATATATATATTATGGAAGATTTAGTAAAAATACTAGATTTAAATAAGTTTCAGTTGAGAAAAGATAAATTTAAACAAGGTGAAGAAAATGATTGCGAAAAATCTAGATCTTGGGAAGAATTAGATAAAATAAAAAATCCCAAGAAATATATTTCAAAATTAAATGAAATTAAAACAAATCCAAGATACGAATCATTTATTCAATTATATTTTCATGCGGGTGATAAATATCAATTTCAAAAATATGGATACTTAAAATCTAGATTATTATCATATCCACGGGTGTCCAAAACTATTGAAGGTTTTGAAATATATAATGGTTATAATTTAAATACAACTTATGATACATTTTTATATTTATTTGAAAAATTAAAAAAAGGGATATATGTATCAATTAAAGATAATAAATTAGTTGTATTTTTACCATTTAGTAATATAGGATATAAAAATAATTGGTCTGAAATATTAGAAAAGTTAAATCCTAAATTGATGGGATGGCTAAAATCAAGGAAATATAATGTTAAAGATCCTGGACATTGGTATGCTAATAATTGCATATTAAATACTAATAAATATGATTTTTCATCTGATAGAAAAGACTATTTACAAGAAGGTGATAAAACAGAAGTTCCTTTTAAATATTTTTTAACATATTTTCTAGAAGATATGGAGAAAAAAGGTAAGAAAATAAATGATGTAGATTTTTTCTTTTCTCCAAGGGATTTCCCCGTATTTAGAAAGAATAATTTAGAACCATATGTAAATATATTAGGTGATAAAAAATTAGAACCTGAATATATTCATGATACTTATACTCCTATATTATCACAATGTGGAAAAGGTGATTTTTATGATATTCCAATTCCAACAGAAGATGATATGATGAGAATTACTAATGATATTTACCCGGATACATGTAAAAACAATTATAATAAAAAAATAAATTTTGAAATGGATTTTTCTAAGAAAAAACCTGTATGTGTATTTAGGGGTTCAGCAACTGGTTGCGGTATATCAGTTAATACTAATATGAGATTAAAAGCTGCATATTTATCAGAACTATTAAAAAAAAAGGATATTTTAGATGTAAAGTTAACAGGACTAAATAAAAAACCCAAAATCGATGAATCATTAAATTCGTTTGGAACTATCAGATTAAATGATAAAGGTGAGTTTATTCATAAGGGTGAAAGAATTAAAATAGGTAAACAGAATTTTATGAATTTAGAGAAACAATCTGAACATAAATATATATTAAATATAGATGGTCATGTAAAAGCATTTAGATTAGGTAATGAATTGAGAATGGGTTCAGTGGTATTATTAGTAGATTCACCTTATACTTTATGGTTTCAAGATAAATTAATACCTTATGAACATTATGTTCCCGTAAAAGATGATTTAAGTGATTTAGAAAAACAAATTAACTGGTGTATTAAGAATGATGATAAGTGTACTAACATAGCAAAGAATGGTTTAGATTTTTATAATACATATTTATCAAAAGAAGGAACATATAAATATTTTTATGATTTATTAACAAATTTAAGTAAAATACGAAAAGAACCCCTCGTAAAAAAAGTAAATGATAATAAATTAAATATTGTTGTTGCTTACAGAGATCCAGGTGATAATTCAAGAGAATTACAACTTAATTTATTTAAAGAACAAATAAAATTAATATTTGATGGAAAAATAGATTATCATATTTATATAATAGAACAAGAATCAGATAGAGAAAATTATGATGAATTACCAGAAGATTTTAAGCAAGTTGGATCAAAAATGGCAAAATTTAATCTAGGTATGTTAAAAAATATAGGTTATCATTTAGCTAATATTAATAATGAAGGAGTAAAAGATGCATATTATATTTTATCAGACGTAGATTTATTACCAAGTAATGAATTATTAAAAGATTATTTAAGATATCCAACAAATCCTATACATTTAGGAAATAAAGGGACCAGGTATAATTTAGATAGAAATGATGCAGAATTTTTAGGAGGAGTATTATCAGTAAATTCAAAAGATTTTGAACAATGTAATGGTTATCCTAATAATTTTTGGGGATGGGGTGGTGAAGATAATTCTTTATTATACAGGTTTAAACAGAATAAAATTAAAATAGATATACCGGAAGGTTCAGTTATCGATTTAGAAGAAATGAATATGAATGAAAAAATGAGTGATCTGAGACAAAGACAAAATAAAGAAAAAAAAAAATGGGAAAAACTTGATGACGATAAAGAATCAAACAATTGGAAGAAAAATGGTTTAAATTCTTTAAGTGATCAATACAGTATTATAAGTAAAGAACAAACCGCGGGTGTAAAAAATGTAACACATTATATAGTTTATCTTAAAGTAGGTGATGAAGAATTACCAGAAGGAAAACATGATAAGGTATCCGAAGATGTATCAGATAAAGTATTAGAAGATTATTCTTTATTATCAACAAATGATTTATATAAAAAATATAATGAATGTCAAGTTAATATTAATTCAGATATAAATATACTTAAAAATGAATCAGATAAAAAATTAATAAAACGAACATTAGATGATAGAGATTTAAATGATGAACAAATAGGTATATTAAAAGATCGTGATTATTTAACATATCCTGATCATAATGATCCAAATTTTGTAAACAAAATTTCAGAGAAAGCAGAATTTTATGTAAATAAAATAAATTTTAATAAAGAAAATTTATGCGGGAATAAAGAGTTTGAATTAGCAAATCATCAGAGATTATTAAAAAATTTTGTAAATAATAACACCCCATATAAAAGTTTATTATTATTTCATGGAGTAGGTGTAGGAAAAACGTGCACTGGAGTAACTATAAGTGAATCATTCCGAGATATTTATACCGAAAAAAATAAGAAAATTATAATAGTTAGGAAAGGTGGTTTAAGTCAAGGATGGCAAGATACTATTTTTGATCCATCACCTGATAAATTAAATAATCAATGTTCTGGTAATAATTTCTTAAATATCGCACAAGAAACAGATTTATTTGATAAACAAGGTGATTCATTAAAAAGGGCTACGAAGAAATTAATAAAAAAATATTATGAGTTTTATCAATATGGTACTTTTTCAAGTAAAATAAAAGATTTACTCGGTAAAACCAAAGATGAAAATATTATTAAAACTAAAATAAAAGAATATTTTTCAAATAGATTATTAATAGTTGATGAATATCATAATTTAAGAGAAGAAACAGAATCATTAAATGACGAAAGTAATAAAGAAGAACGGACTGCTTTGAAAAATCTAAAAAAGGTTATATTATATTCAGATAATTTACGAATTATATTTTTAACAGCTACTCCCATGTTTAATAATGCCAAAGAGATATTTCAATTATTGAATTTAATGTTATTAAATGATAACAGACCTTTAATAAATGAAAAAGAATGCATTGATAGTAAAAGGAATATTAATGAAAACGGTATAAAACAAATTAATAAAAAAAGTCGTGGATATATATCATATTTAAGAGGAGAAAACCCTATAAATTTTCCCATAAGGCTATATCCAAATGATAACAAAGATGAATTAACAATATTACCAAATAATGCACCTGATACAGATATGTTCGATAAAAAAATCAAAAAAAAAATCAGATTTTTGATTACTTATAAAGATAATTTAAAAGGATATCAAAAAGAAATTTATATAAAATATTTAAATAAATTGAAAAAAGAAAAAGAAGATAAAGAAGAAATTAAAATTGGAATTAATAAACAATTACCACAAATATGTAATATAGTATATCCTTCTGACGATGATAAAGATTATGGCATAAGTGGTTTCGATGATACATTTGGGAAATCAGGAAAAAAATATAAATATAAAGGTAAACAAATTTTAAAATATGAAGTAATAGATAATTATTCAATTAAATTTAAAAATATATTAAATAATATTTTATCATCAGAAGGAATCATATTTATTTATACTGATTATAATAAATCAGGTACAATACCCATTGGTATGGCACTAGAACATTTAGGATTTAATAAATATAATAATAAAAATTTATTACATAGTGGTGATATAGATGAACCATTACATTATGATATGAAAAAACATATGAGTGATTTTTCTGACAGAAAAGATTTTAAACAAGCAAATTATATTATATTAAGTGGTGATGATAGCATATCAGGTGATAATGATCGCGAACTAAAAATTCTACAATCGCCTGAAAATAAAAATGGTGAATTAATTAAAGTTATCATTGGATCTTCTATAACAGGTGAAGGTATGGATTTTAAAAATATTAGAGAAATTCATGTAATGGAACCATGGTATCATTTAAATAAATTAGAGCAAATTATTGGCAGGGGTATAAGGTTTTGTTCACACAGTGGTCTAAAAACAGAAAAAAGAAATGTTACTGTATATTTACATACGGCAATATGTGATGGAAATGAAACAATAGATCATTATAATTATAGAAGAGGTGAACGAAAATCTCTTGAAATAGGTGATGTTGAATCAATATTAAAGCAAAACGCATTAGATTGTTATTTATTTAAAGATGGAAATACAATAAAAAGTAAAGATGTATTACCTATTAATATAATTACATCAAAGAAAAAGAAAAAAAGGGTAACTATATTTGATAAACCTTATACAAAAATATGTTCTTTCTCTGATAAATGCGATTATAATTGTTTAAATATAGATAAGATATTATTAGATAATCTGGATGAAAATAATTTAAATTATGATACATTTAATGTAAATAATTTTACAGATATTACTAAAAATATTACAAAATATATTAATGAATTATTTCAAAAAAATAATTATTTTTCATTAGATGATATAGTTGAACATATTCAATATCATAAAAAAATAAATAAATATATTATTTATAATTCAATAAAAGATATAATTGATAATAAAAATACTATATATAATAAAAATAAAAATAAAGGATATATTATTTGTCGTAATGATACATATATATTTCAACCATTATTAAATAATGATGAAAGTATTCCATTATATTATAGAAATCCTATATCAAATAATATTAATAAAATAAATATAGAAGATATACATATAACTAAATTTATTCCGAAATCTATATCAGTAATTAAAGATAAATCTGTATCACCTGGGAAATCAGAATCACATATTGATACTATTAGAGATAAAATAAAAAAAGAACATGACAACAATATTAGTAAAGATATATTAATGCATTATATAAATAAAATAAGTGGTTTACATAAAATAGTATTGTGTGAATATTTATTAGATAGATTATCATATAAAGAACGTAAAGAATATATTAAATATTTAATATTAAATATAAAGAAAAATACAGTAAAAGATAATAAAAAATTAGAATTAAATGAAATTGATAATATAGCATATAGATATTTTTCATATTGTTTTATTTATAGTGAAGGAATTAAAGATGTAATATTTAAATTAGATGGAGAACCAAATGGTTTCTTTATAGTAAATAATGATAATATGAAAGATAAAGGATTGAGTGGTTTAAAAAATAATATTGAATTTTATGTTAAAAATGATCAACAATTTGATATACAGTCTGGTATAAGTTTTAAGCCAAAAGATTATTTAGATAATATTCATTTAAATACAATTAATCCATGGGCTTATACATTTATAGATAATAGTGTTAAGAAAACTAATATATTTTTAAAAATTGTTGATAATAAATTACCAGGATGGACTCCCAATAAGAAAAATAAAGGACAATTAATTGATAAAATTATACCATATATTAAGAAGTTTGATAAAAAATTAGAAATAAATTTAGATAAATTAAATAATATGTATGATAAACAATATAAATTTTCAGAATCAAAAATATCTTTCTTCATAGAAATTTTATTCAGATTACAAGATAAAATTAATTTAAATAAAAGTATAAGATATTTCTTAAATTATGATATATTATATTTTAAATTTGATTAATAATTAAAAATATATAATTATAATATATATTATGATTATAACTGAACAATTATTTGAAGATAGAATTAGTTTATTATCAACTGAATTAAATAAAGATATTGATAATATTATATTATTAAAATTGCAAAAGTTATATGGTGATTTATGTAAAGATAATTATTTTATATTTAAAAATAGTATTAATATTTTGAACAGAAGTATTGGTAATATTGAATCATATAATAATGAAAATTATATTAAATATAATATTAAATATAAATGTGATATTATATCTTTAAACAAAGGTGACAATATAGAATGTTTCGTTAGCAATATTAATAAAATGGGTATAATTGCTTACATTAAAATAGATGAAAAATATAAATTAAATGATGACGATGATTTTAAAATTAGTCCTTTAATAATTATCATACCAAATGATATGATAAATGAATCACATATTAATTTTAATGATATTAATATTAAACAACTATTAAAAATTGAAGTATTAGATCTAAGAATTAAATATAGAAATAATAAAATTCAAGTCGTAGGTAAAATAATACAATAAATTTTAATTATATAAGTATGGATATATCAGATAAAAAAGTATTTATTTATAAAAATATAGATAATATTAAATATCATAATGAATTAATAAGCTATATTAAAGATAATGATATTAAATATACAGAAAATAATAATGGTTTTTTTATTAATATAAGTTTAATAGACAAACACATTAATAATTTATATAATATTTTGAAATATATATTATCAAATAATATAGAAAATGAAGAATATGATTTTTTAAAAAATGATATATTATCTAGTAATTTTACTAATAATACTAATACTAATACTAATACTAATACTAATACTAATACTAATACTAATACTAATACTAATACTAATACTACTAATAAGTACAATATTTTATTGAATAATTTTAATAAAGATGAACAATCTATTATAATTGAATCAAAACAAATTTGATATTAAAGATATAATTATTATTATATAATAAAATGGATATTTTTGACGAGATAAAAAAAAAAACTAATAATTATTCTAGTAAAATTGAAATTAATAATTTTACTCAATCAGAATCTTGGCAAAATGAAACTAAATCAATTCCTGTAAATAAATCAATTCCTGTAAATAAATCAATTCCTGTAAATAAATCAATTCCCGTAAATAAATCAATTCCCGTAAATAAATCAATTCCCGTAAATAAATCAATTCCCGTAAATAAAAAATATACATCAATTTACGAATTAATCTTATCAATTAAAGATGCACAATATAATATATTAGAAGAAAATGAAATACAATTATTCGTTAAAGAACATAAATTTAATTTATGTTCTTTAATTGATAATGAATATGGGAATTATAATTTTAATAAGAGAATATTATCTAAACCTTTGATATGTAGCAATTTACAGAAAGTTAAAGATAATTATTTATCAATGATATTATTTTACAATGAATATTTTAAAATTAATATAATAATTTATAATAAAAGTTTAAATAAAATCTATAAAACAGGTCTCAAAAATTATGATAATGTTTATATTTCATATGTAAATAAATCATGGATATTAAATGAAAATATTGATAATAATATATATTCTGATATAAATGAATTAAATACTATCATAGAAAAGGATGTTAAATCTAATTTTATATATAATCAGTATTTAAAAGCCATATCTAATTATAAAATTAATGAATTAACTGAAATAGCGACAGAATTTAATATTGATTTAAAAAAAAATGGAAAAAAGAAAACTAAGAAAGAATTATACGAAGAAATTAATTTAATTAAATTATAGTTAATTTATCTTAATAATATAATATTTTTTTGTAAATTTGATTATTTAAAATAATAATATAATAATAATATATATAATGGAAATCTTAAAAAATGAAGAAGATATCCGTAATCACATTGGTGAATCTATTAAGAATAATAACCTAGAATTAGAGGTTATATTCGGTTATGATGATGCAAATAATCCTATTAATAAAACAATGTTTTCAAAATTATTAGAAAGTTTTAAAGATAAATTTAATTTAACATATGAATCAATTAATTTAGATATAAGGCATAAAATTCAAAATAAACCATCATATACAAGATGTAGTATATTAGATTTAGAATCAATTAAAAAATATTGCATTACAAATTCTTTAAAAAATATAGATAATATTAAATTTATAAGAAAATCATTATTTAAAAATGATATTATACCTTTATCTACTATACAGAATCGCGATTATAATTATAGAATAACATTAAAATCAGAAGACGATTTAGAATATAATGCAAAACAAATAGAAGAATTTAATAAATCATTAGAAACATCTGATAAACATTACAGATATAAAAAAAGATATAGTTTTAATACACCTGATCAATTATTTAGAATTGATTTATCAGTAGTAAAAACCACATATTTTAATAAAAAAAATAAAAGATATATGTGGGCGAAATCATTTAAATTAGCAAATATATTAAATAATCACGAACAATATGAATTGGAAATTGAATATATAGGTTCATCAGAAACAAAAGAAAATGGCGTAATATTAATAAATGATTATTATAATAAAATTTTAAAAGATATCAAAAATCCGGTTTTATTAAGTGGTAGTGTATCAAATCCATTATCATTAGTAGTAGACCCCGTAAAACCAACAGATACAGAAGTATCATCTGATTTTATGAAACAAAATTTAATAGATGTACCCGTATCATTTAAAGAAAAAAACTTTAAAACAGAAATAATCGGGAAAAATGTTAGAATAAAAGACACATTCTTTGAAGGGAATGAATTAAATAATGATTTAAAAGAATTATTAGATAAAAATCCAACATTATATGCAATTGTTACTGATTATCAAGATAATTTAGATGATTCAGGAAAACATGCATTATTACAAGTGAATGAACCAAATGAAGAAAGAAAATCATTAATTAAACGATTGGATGCTATGTTTCCTGATCATAATAAACCAGGATTTGATCCAAAATCATTGAAAGTCTTGAATAAGAAACCATACTTAACTATGATGAAAAAATTAGATAATTTAAATAAAGATAGTATTAAAATATATGTACCATTATTAGAAATATATGGTGATACTTTTGATATTGATGCATTAATATTACAATATTACGGAGAAGATGAAAAATCCGGTGGAGGAAAATCAACTGATGATAAAGAACTAATTTTTAGTGATGAAAAATTACAAATATTAACTGATAAATGCATTGAAATATTAAATGAACATATATCATATATATTAGAAATAATTCATAATACGAAATTAATATTATCAATATCTCAAAAAAATACTATATTAAAAAGATTTAAACAATTAACTGGAAGACACGAAGATAATTTACAAAATTATGTTCCACAACCCGTTACATTAAATTACGATAATTTATTATTAAATAATGATATAAATATTATAAAAGGATATGCCGTTACTGAAAAAGCAGATGGCATAAGATGTTTATTATTTATTACTGAATATACTGGTTATTTAATAACACAAAAAATGGATGTAATTTCGGCTGGTATTAAATTTCCAAATGTATCAGGTGAATGGTTATTAGATGGTGAGTTTATCACAAAAGATAAAGATAATAAAGATATTAAATTATATATGATATTTGATATATATTATAATAGTAATAATACACCACAACAGGCTTACATGTATCCATGGTTGAATAAAGATAAGAAACAAATATCAAGAAATAATATATTAAATGATTTTGATAAATTAATACAAGAAAATATATTAAGCGATATAGAATTTATAAGACTTGGTATTAAAGAATATAAATATGGTTCATTAACATTATCAGATCCTATTAAATATCCAGAAAAATATAAAACTGAATGTAAATTAATTTTCGACAAATGTAAAGAAATTCTACATCATGAAGAATTAGGCGCTTATGAATATAGAATTGATGGATTAATTTTATTACCTACATATTTAGGCGTCAAAGGTAATAAATTAAAAAAATCTATGAAACATATCGGTGGTTCATGGGAATATAATTTTAAATGGAAACCTGAAAAAGAAAATAGTATAGATTTTAAAATAATTACCGAAAAAGACGGGAAATCTAAAAAAGATAAAGTACATATATTACCTGATGATGATGGTAAATATAAAAAGGTAAATATAATAGTAAAATATGATGAAAGATATGATAAAAATTTAGATTTCTGTATGAAATTAATAAATGGTGATAAATTTTCATATGAAAAAACTAAACAATTTAGTCCACCTGATACATCTGGTGAAATAAGTTCAACGAATATCGCATTAACTGATAATAAAATGATATGTAAAGATGGTTCTGAAATAAAAGATGGTGATATAGTTGAAATGATTTATGATAAACCTGGAATAAATGGTATGATTTGGATACCTTTGAGAGTACGACATGATAAAATAGTACCCAATGCCATTGATACGGCAAATAATGTATGGAAGACTATTGTTAATCCTATTACAAATAATCTAATGACTGGTGATATGGAATATGATAATGAATTAATTATAGATGATGGTGAATCAGGTGATACGGGATATTATGTCTCTCAAAATAGAAGCGAACAATCTAATATATTAACGAAATTTCATAATTATATTAAAACTAGTTTAATTAATGGAGTATGTTCGTCATTTAATAAAAGAATACAATATTTAGATTTATCGTGCGGTAGGGGTGGTGATGTTGAAAGATATATAAATCCTGATAATAATATTAAATTTATATTGGGTTTAGATATTGAAGATGTTAATGAAGCATGTAGAAGATTCTTTATTAAACCTAAAAGACCAAAAGGTATATTCTTACAAAGCAATACTAGTTTAAATATTAAAAATAATGAATGTCATATGGGTGATGATCATACTAAATTAATGTTAAATATATTATATGGTGATACAACTATTAAACAATATAAAGATTTTAACGGATTAGCTAAACATGGTTTTGATGTAGTAAGTAGTCAATTTACATTACATTATTATTTAAAAGATTCTGATACATTTTATGGATTTTTGAAAAATGTATATGAAAATATTAATAAAGGAGGATATTTTATTGCCACATTTTACAATGGTAATAAATTATATGATATTCTCGAAGATAAAGAATCATTAGAATATACAGTAGAAGATGAATTAATATATAAAATTCAAAAGAAATATATTTCTGATAATTTTGAATATGATAAAGATGATACAAGTAATATGTTTGGAAATAGTATTAGTGTATATATGGATTCTATCGGAAAAGAATTTGAAGAATATCTAGTAAATTTAGATTTCTTAATTGATGCATTTAAAGAACATGGATTAGAATTAGTAACACCAAAACCTGATAAAAAATATGAAAATATATTCAAAAAAGAATGTTTAATGACAGATGGTATGGGTTCATTTGAAAATGTTATAAAACAAATACCCAATATATCAAAGAAAGATAAAATATATCAAGAACTATATAAAGAAGCAGATAATATGACAAAAGATAAACACTTACAAATATTAAGTGGATTGAATGTTTATGTGATGTTCAAGAAGAAATAATTTAGCTTTAAATTTTAAAATCCTATTAATTTAATTATTTTAAATAAATACATTCATTATTAATAGGAATACCGTATTTAACGCACCAATCATATGATAATTTAATTTGATCGTCAACTCTACTATTAATATTTTTTACATTAAATTTCAAGATATTTTTTATATAATTAATTTGATTTTGAACAAAAATATTATTATATTCATTAAATATGTCAATAAACTTTTCTGGTAATTCTATGAATAAATCATCAACATTATCATAATATTTATTTAATGCATCAATAATTTCTTTATTAAAACCTTTAAATCCTTTACAAACTATATATTTTTCAGAGTTGGATAATCTACTAATAGTTGGTTTATAAATATAAATTTCATCATATGATAAAAATAATAAATATATAAGTTGAATTGTTTTATGATAAAATAAATCAAAAACTTTAATTATAAAATTACCATTATTATTTTGTATATTTAATGCGATAAAAATTTCACAATATATTAATTTATATGAAGATAATTCTTGTTTGTTAAAATTATTAGAATAATCGAAACCACCATCGGATGTTATTAAATTACATTTATTTTTAATTTTATTAATAAAATTAATAGTTGTTCTTTTAATATAAATATCGCCGGTATTTTTTAATTTATTAATATTTAAGTCGTTAAGATTTAATAATTTATTACTCCAAAAAGGTATACGTTTATCATTAGATAAAAGTGTTATGCCAGATATATTAGTAGATTTAAGGTCTAATAAACAATTAATAAATCCACCAGGACCTTCAGCAATGCAAGCTATATTATTTAAATTATTAATATTATAATCTTTTAAAATTTCAGATAATTTAAAATATGATCGAGATATAGGGTTAATATTTGACATGTTATAAATTTTATTTGAAGATGTATAAATATATTCATAATCATTATTTAATTTTTTATATTTTTCCCATTTATTTAGATTTATATTATCAATTTTACATTTAGTATTATATAGATCAGTTAATAATTCATTATTAATACAAGGGTTATCTTTTGTATTAATAATATTTATAAAAAGCGGAGTCTCATTAAAACATAATTTAAATGATTTCATAAAATGATAATAGATTAATTTTTAAATATTAAAATACACATTCTTGTCCACAGTTAAAATTTTCATCAATTAACATGTATGATTCATTATGACCCGGTGGATTACTACCAATGACTTTATTTCCTTGTTTATTCGTAAATATATCACCACCATTAAATTCTTTTTCGTTATCGTAATTCCAAATCTTATAATTATAACCATCAATTTCACCGACCGTGTAATCTTTGACAGATTTTATTAATTCATCATCATATGATATATTACCAATAGAATCTAAAACTTTACTATTTTTATGCATTAATTGATTAGGAATTTTTTGTAATTTATTATTAAAATTACATTCTAGGGAATCACCATTTAATTGACAATTTTCAGGTAAAATTTTGTTTTTAAGATTAATATATTTATTATCATCATCGTATAAATAACCCGTATTAGTTAGTTCATTTACTATATTACTTGAAGCATAACCTGGATATTTTGTTAAATAATCATCATTAGAAGCTTTAATAAGAGTTTCTGATGCACTCCATTTTTTAGTTGGTGCTTGTATAGTAATTTTTCCAGGGTCAGCATCCATAGTATCTTCATGTACGCGGAAAGGATCAAAATAAATTTCTTTATTTTTATAAAAATCTAATCCATTGTTGCGGATAATGGGTATATCAGGATTATTGTTAATTAAGTTGTTATTATCACGGTTTAACGGATCATAACCTTTTGATAATGGGTAACTTATATTAGATAACATGGGATCAGGAAATTTATAATAGGGATCAGTATATTTAGCAGTATCTAGTTTATTTGTGATATGATTTTTAGCTTTATTTAAATTAGATAGAGCATCACTAAAATATTTATCATTAACTTTACGCAATACATCAGAAATACCACTTTTTTTTTCTATTAAATTCTTCAATATAATTAATAATACAAATGCCAATATGATTAATAAAATTATATTCATGTTATATTATATTATAATATAAAAAATTATTAATATTTATTAATTTATCCATTCTGTATTCTAATGTAATATAATCATTATATTTTTTTAAAGAAATTTTTATATCATTTATTATATTTTCATATAAAAAATATTCATTTTCTAAATTTATTTTAAAAAAATTAAACGGTTGTATTTCTGATAAATATAATTCTTGTATTAAATAATTATTATCATGATAACTAATATTTTTATCTATTGTTTTATAAAATTTAACATTTTTTTTATCAGAAATAATTTGAACATTATTAATCCAATATTCTTTTATATCACCTATTTTAGATAAATTATATTTATTTATTAATAAATCTAATTTATCTAAATTAATTTTATGATTGAAAAAATTATCATTAATTTTGTTGCAATAATAATATACGCGCATCAACCAAAAGTATTTTCAGATGAATATTCTATATATAAGAATCCATCATTATCTTTATATGTGTTATAAATTTCACTTAAAACAGATGCATTATTACATAAAGTATCATTAACGAAAAAGAATAATGCTTTTGAAGAATCTATTTTTATTCTTTTTCTAATTATATATAAAAATTGACATAAAGTCATATCACTAGGAACTAAAAATTTATTTTTATCGATATTATTTATATCTGATTTTTTACTTTTTTCAACTATAACTGGTAATCTGTTTGGATATTTTTCCAAAATTTTAGCGGATTCATGTATTCTTTCTGTTTCAGTTTTTTTTATTTTAAAGTCCGACATATAATATTTGATTTATTTTATTTTTAATTATTTAAAAAAAAAATTATTTATTAAAGTAAATGAAAACAATTGTAAGAATTAATACTGATAATTCGATGAATGATTTAAATATTAATATAGAAAATAAAAATATCGTTAATTTATTAAATAAAACATCAAATAATAAAGGTAATAATAATAATATTAGACAATTATATACATGGAATAACAACAATAATATTATAAAATTATACGGTTGGTATGAAGGTGAACACGGTAAAATTAATAAACATGAACTAATACCTAATGGAGCATCTAAATTTTTAGAAGAAGATTCATCAACTATATTATTGTATGGTGATATATTTTTATTATGTTATGGTGAAAATAATAGAATTAAAGATTACACTGTTAGTGATTATGCTGTTTTTACAGAAATAATTAATGAAGGATTTGATGATTGTGATTCGGATGAGTATTCAGAAGAAGATAACGATGAGGTAAATAGTGAAGGGTCTACTGATGAAGATTACGTATCAGGTGAAGACGAATCCATCGAACACGATTATGAAATCATATCTACTAGTGACAGTGAAGAATTAAATTATGATAACAATAATTATTAATATTTATAAATTTGATTATATTATATATAAATATACAATATTAAATGAACTCTAATATTAATGATAAACACCGTTGTAATTCTGTAACTAAATTAAATGAAATTATTGATGATATATCCATTACAAGAAACATAGAAAAAAATATATTTAATAATTTAATAAAATATTCAAAAGAGAATAATATAATTCTCTCATGGAGTAATAATATATTCATCAATTTATACTTTTCGAAAATAAGGTCACTATATTTAAATTTAAATCAATATTCATATATTAAAAACGATTATTTATTAAATAAAATAAAAAAGGGCGAAATAAAACCGGACGATATATCAAAATTATCCGTATATGATATATTTCCAGGTAATTGGAAAGAACTTTTAGACGCAAAAACAAAAAGAGATAAATTAAAATATGAATTAAAACCAGAAGCCATGACTGATCAATATAAATGTAGAAAATGTGGTAGTAGAAAATGTTCATATTATGAAATGCAAACTAGATCAGCGGATGAACCCATGACGCAATTCTTTACTTGTTTGGATTGTCAAAATAGATGGAAATTGTAGGCAATTAAGCCAAACCAATACCAAAATTATTATTAGTTTTTTTTACAACGCAGTTATCAGTATTACAATCTTGTTGTAAAGAAGGTTGAGGAATATCATAATATTCAGAACAGTCATACTTTTGTTTATAAGTATTATCAATGGAGTCAAATACTTTTTGTGATTGATTTATTAAATTATGAGTGTATTCCCAGCTGGATGCTTTATTTTTATTAAATAATTTAGAAATATTATTATTCATTTCACAATTAGGTTTCCAATTTGTAATAAAACGCCCATCAGACATTAATGCCGGACAATCTTTAAAGAAATTATCGCGAGCCGTTACATGTTGACTTTGTTCGCCACTAAAATTTACAACATTCGTTGACATTATATATATATATATATATAAATTATATTTTTTTTTTATTATATTAAATTAATTAAATGAACTTAAATAATTTAAATATGAATTATAAAATAATTTTGGGTGTTTCATCCGTTACATTATTGTCATTAATATATTATTATATTAGGAACTTATTTAAACCTCAAACAAATAAACTCGTTAAAGCCCAAGAACTTAGACACCCTGATGTCTTACCTGAACCGCCTGTTATTCGTTCAATGGATTTTACCGCCGCCTTGGGAAAATTAGATGATATAATTGCTAATTTTAGAATCCTTCATACAACATATTTAGAAAGAATATCTCAAAATTTATTTCCAACATATATATCCAAAAGAATTGTACATTATTCATCAATAGAAGACACCCAGCAGCTAAATTTAGGACGGTATAAAGTTAATTTAGCGCCTAACCATAATAAGATGAAATCTCCTATTAATATACGATTATTAAGTGCTCAAATACCATATGTTCCACATAATATATATGATGGTGATGATCATTCTACATATAGGAAAATTGGGTTAGAAGGGGGGCTGGACGGGTTTAGTATCCCCGAAGGTAAATATACTATTTATACATTAATAAATTATATAAATGGACGATGCGCCAAATTAAATTTTAGTATTAACCCCGTAACAAATTATATATCTATATTTAATACCTGCACGACGAAGTGTACATTGGGCTCACATGAATCCTATCCATTATTTAAAAGATTAGGTATCGGCGACTCCGCGTCAATCCCTAATGGATCACACATAACATGCAGTAGTCTACCAGATTTATCTATTCATTTTATTGATATAAAAGTACCAAAGTGGCCTGGACGTCAGACAGAGGTCGTATCAGATACTATAATAAAAAGAATACCATTAACGGGTGTAATGGGTGATTTGATATATTATGAACCTAATTATTCGGACTATGTTTCACAAGAATCGTTCAAAGAGACGGTATCAGGTATATCATCATTTGAAATACAATTTTTAAGACCGGATGGTACCTTTTATGATTTAAAAAATTTAAATTTCGACTTAAAGTTTGAAATAACAGAATTAATTAATCGTGAGGCCACGGAAAACTATAATACAGACACTACAGACACTACATGATATCAAAAAAGAATAATTGAAATAATCTAGAATCTTTTATATTATTACCAAAATATTCAGTTACTGCATGAATATTATGTGAATTAAATAAAACTAATCTATTATAAATATTACCAAAATTATCTACTTCTTCCCAAGGTATTTTATCTGTAAATAAATTATCTTTATTTTCTATTAATTCATGCCAATCATCTAATTCAAATATTTTAGTATCTTTTATTTTATGTTTTTTATGTCTTAGTAAACTGGTTCCACATTTAACAGGAGCATCTGGAGTTAAATATATTATACCTGCATAATTTTGTGAATCACAATGATATACTAATCTGGTTCCGTTAGGACACCATTGAAAACATCCATTTGTTGAATAATTCCAACCACCTTCTTTATTATTATCTTGTATTTTAACATTTAGTAAATATTCAAAATATTCTTTTGTTCCATTATATTTTTTACTTCCGGATTCACATCTAAACCCAACAGCTCCATGATTTTCTTCAGATTCATATTCTAATGATAAAGCATAGTTCCTAACTTCATCTACATTATTATAAAAATTATCTATTATTAATGCTGTTGGTATATTCTTATTAATAGATATGTCTGGTAAAATATTTAATTTCATTTTTTTAGAATATTTCCTTGGTCCATTATCAGTTAATCTACTTGAAAAAAAACAATTATTATCTTGATATAAATTATTTTCTGATAGTATACATACTATATCTGATTTTTTTGATTTTTTTGATAATATACTCAATAAACTTTGGTCATGTCTATGCTCAAAAAAATCTTCATTTTCACCATCAATAATATCATTTAATAATGAATGATTATCATATATAACAAAATATAACCAATTTTCAATAAATTCTCTACTATCTTTATTATTTTTAATAATTATACAACCTCCTTCAATATGATGTGAATTTAAAAACTCATCATCTTTTTCTAAATTAAAATATTTAAGAACTTTTTTTTTCTGAAATCTTCTCTCAATATGATCTGTATTAGCAAATGTTATTATAGATTTATTTTTTAAAATATCTAAATACCTATTTTTTTCTTCTTCATTATTTATAATACTTGATCCACAATCTAAATATACTAAAATATCATTATCATTTAATGCTTCTAATTTTCTAAGAATGATATATGGTTTCCATAACCAATAACCAAAACCCTTTTTATGTCTGAATATATTTGGGTATTTATTTATAAAATCACTTATTGTTTCTGGTGATTCTATATAAATATTATCAAACCAATTTGTTTGTAAAGCTTCATTTTTTAATCTTTCTTTTTGATTTTTGAATAATTCATTCCCAAAAAATATTAAATTTAATTTTGGAACAGTTTCTAATATATAATTATCTAGTAAATTATTTTCTGAGTTATGAGAATATGTAAATAAAAAATCTGCTTTCCATATATGTTCTACATTATAACCTATATCTAATAATAATTTATATTTATTTTTAACAAAATCTAAATCTCCCTCTATTAATGGTTCAAAACTTTTATAACATTCTAATATTATTATTGGTTTATATTTATTTATAGTATTTATACTACCATTTATTATATTTTCTTCATAACCTTCAACATCTATTTTTATATAATCTAATTTATCTAAATTTAAAGAATCAATTGTTACTATTTCTATTTCTTCACCAATTTTATTATTATTTTTACTATATAAATTATTAGTTAAACCTATACCACCAGAACCTTCATCTGATATCCAATTAATATTTTCTGTTTTACATATTTCACCTAATCCTTTATTAAATAATTCATAATTATTATTACAATTATTTTCCATATTATACTTTAATAAATTGAAAGTATTGATGACTGGTTCAAAACAATATACTTTTTTGCATACTTTTGATAATTTTATTGCTAATGTTCCAATATGAGAACCAGCTTCTATACAAATACTATCTTTTGTCAGATATTTATCAATAATATCGTGTTGGTGTTCCTCCCATCTAAAACCTCTTCTTATACAATCACAAACATTGCATTTTTTATATAATTTAAAACTTACATTTTCATTGTTATGATAATTATTTATTTCATAAATATTTTCATCTATTTCAAAAACTTTATTATTTAAATCATTTGTTAACATATAATCTTCACCATTAATATATTCAACCTCTTCATAAATAAAATTATTATATATTGATTCATCTATTAAATCTGGATGAATCCACCAATCTTCAAATGGATTATTATTTTTATCTGGTGATATATTACCTACTATTAATTTATATCCCTTACTATTTAAATAATTCCTTGATTTTTGTCTATGTGATTTTGTTTTATCATTATAATAATCGTGCTCATAAGTAATGACTCCAAATTTTATTTTATCAAATGGTATTTTTAATAATATTGAATAAGTTATATTTGGTGGATCACAATCTAATTGCAAATAATCTATTATATCCCCATATTTATTTAATAAAGTTTCATAATTACATTCTAATGCATTTACATTTAAACATTCATTATTTCTTTTTTCTATAAAACAATTACAAGAATTTTTATTGATATCAATAGATATACCAGACCAATTAAAATCTTTTTCTAATAAATAAGTATTATTACCATAAATTGGATCACCTGAACCTATTTCAAGATATTTGCCTTCTTTTTTCCCATTATACATTGATAATACAAACATATCTTGATAAATTTGTGAATAATTAGTTTTTATTTTTTCAGAGTTTACAAATTTATATTTGAGTTTATTATATTTTTCTTTTTTATATTGAATCGGTATATGATATGGTCCTGGAAAATGTTTTAAATTATTTTCTATAATATTTTTATAATATTCATTTATTGAATAATTATTTAATAAATCAAAATATATTTGTTTAGATTCATTTAATTTCCCTTTATTATATCCTGTATATGCTTTTTGAAATAATAATTGATATTTATCGAAATATCCTATATCTTTTAATAATGATTTATGATTATTATCTATATTAGATAAACCAATACAAGCATACATATATGATTCTAACCATTTTTCACGAAAACTAAAATATAAACTCATTATATAATTAGCTTCTGGTCTTAAAGGATTAACAGATATTGCATGTTGTATACAAGATAATTCTTTACAACATCTATTATCTTGATTTGATAAACATTTGGACATTCTTAATAAACTTTCATATGCTAAATCATTATTTTTTGTAAATTCCGCACATCTTAAATAAAATGAATATGCTCCTGCATATTGTTTTTTATCTTCATAATTAAATGCTAAATTTAAATTATTCATATCATTATATGGTTCATTTATAAAATTATTTATAAGATCATTATTTTTATTAATTATTAAATTTTTATTAAAATTTTTATTAAAATTTTTATTAAAATTTTTTATTAGTTTTAATAAATTATCTTTATTAACTTTAACTATATAAGAACAATTATCTTGAAAACCGAAAGAAATAAATATATTATTTTCATGTAAAGCTAAACCTATACAAAATTCTACTTTTGATGTCATAAAATTAAACTGTTCTGAAATATAATGAATAGACAAATCATTATTAAATAGAATAAAACGATGGTAATAAGCTGCTTCTTTATGACCATTATAATTTTCTAAGGTAAAGTTAACTTCATGTGTTATACATAAATATAAATCATCATTAATTCTAACTAATGGTGAACCTCCTCTAATATCAAATGGTAGATCATATTTTTTTTCTGATAATATTAGAGTTTCTGAAATATTTTCATTTAAATTTACCTTTACAATTTCCACAGGATTTGTCCATTTTACAAAATGATAAGGTTTATCTAAAATTGGCATCCAATTTTTTTCACAATAAGAATTAATATCAGGAACTTCTATTCTATTTCTATTTATTTCGACAACTTGTTCATCATATATTTCTATTTCAGAAAATTCCATTCTTCCTTGTCCATTTGTAGTTGTATCTCTTCTAACACCTATCATAAATTTTTTATTATCCCATATTACAAAACGAGCATCTTCCAGTCCTATAAAGGTCCAAATAGGTTTCTTATCTAATTTACTAGTGTCTACTAAAATTTCCTTTTTTATTTCTAAAGATTCTAAATCAATTTCACAATAATAATTAAAACTTTTTAATTCATTTTTATCATCTCTATGGTAATAGGATATATGACCTTGTTGAAAACTCTGAAAATTTTGTTCTCCCTCAGAACAATGTAGAGTATATTCTACATTTCTTAAAATACAATACAATGTATCATTTTCTACAAATAAAGATGGATTACATAATCCTGTTCCATTTGTTAAATCACTTGAAATAATTAATGGTTTAATAGTCCCACCATAATCATTAATTATTGTTTTTACAAGATTATCATACATTTAATTAATTACACTAAAAAAAAAAATTAATGAAACGTATTAAAACTAAATACACATCTACTACTGATGAATTATAAGTTATATGAAAATCATTAATTATGAGTGATTTTGTTTTATTTTTTTTTTAAATATATATATATCTTATGAGTAATATATTATTGGTAAACGATAATGTTAAAGATTATAATATAATTATAAACGCGTGTAATGATAATACATATGCTATTACGTATAATAAACTAACGGATACGTATGCTACTATATTTACAAAATATGAAAAAATAGTTGCCGAAAATAATATACAGGTTTTGAACCATTTAGTATTAGTATCACACGGAAGTAATAATCCGGAATTCACTTTTCTAGAAAAAGAAAATAAAATGTTAATTTCACAATATTTTGAGGACCTATCCGTCAATCCTCCGGATTATCACAAATATATAGTAGATCTATCTCTTAATTTAACACATGAAGAATTAGATAGTAAAGAATCTTATACATACGATGAGGTTATTTCTATTTTCAAAGATGTATCTTGTGACATATTGGAAACATTTTACGATATATCAAATAAAGATGATACGTATGCCCCACAAGTAATTCAAAATATGATTGAAAGAACCTTTAATATAGTGACATTTGAGACAGAAAACATAGAAAATGAAACAGATTTATCCGAAATGGCCTTAACGGATCCTGAAGATATTTTGTCTTTAGTGAATTCTGAGGGTATTTCGTCTGATTCACCTTTGAATTCAATTAATAAATTCATTATAAATAACTTAGATACATGGACGAATTTCAAAGAGTTTATTAAAAAATTTAATATTCAAATATCCTTGGATTTTTTAGGATGTGCTCTTTTACAATCGGCTGATTGGAAATATGTATTAGAAACGTTGGAAACAGAACAACATCTACATTTAACTATTAGGGCATCAGATGATGCCACAGGCAACCTTAAAGTTGGTGCGGATTGGGTATTAGAATCAGATAATGTTAATATCAAAGAATTATATTTTAATGGTGAATCAATAGAAAAATGGAATTATACATTGACTCCTACGTTTTTCCTCCCCAACGGTTCCACACCTCAAACAGGAACAATCCAAACTTTCACCGTACCAACGACAGGTGATTATGAAATAGAAGCGATTGGTGCAACTGGCGGTTCTTCTACACTTACGCCCAACGCTTGGGGCAACTTAGGTTTGGGTGCTGTGATGAAAGGAACATTTCCGTTACAGCAGGGAAATCAATTAAAAATAATGGTAGGTAAACAAGGATTTTCAGGTGGCTTGTCGAATCCCGTACACTTGGCATCGGCCGGAGGTGGGGGGGGGGGGGGTACATTTGTAGTAATGAGTCCTGGTACTCAGCTGAGTCATGTATTAATTGTAGCGGGTGGTGGCGGAGGCAAGGTGAACTATGGTACACAGCCCGTTACTGATTGTAATGCGCGGCTAAATGCACCAGGTTTGACACCTCCTACTAACGGTGGGACCCTCGGCGCGTACTCGAGCTGGTCTCCCGGTGGTGGCGGAGGTTTTTTAGGTGATGGGCAATTCCGGACTGGCCGGGCCTCTGGTGGGGAATCATTCGTAACTGGTGGTGAGGGGGGGTACGAGGGATACCTACATTCTACTGTATACAAGAGCACTGGTGGTTATGGTGGCGGTGGTGGTTCTGGCGCTCTTTGCGGTGGAGGGGGGGGTGGGATTCAGGGTGGTAATGGCGGAATCTGGCTCACCTCCGGGACGCCGAACAATAGTCCGGGCGGCAAGGGCGGATTATCATTCAATACTGGTAGTAATAAAGTGGATGCTGTGAGTTGGTCATTTGGTCACGGTAAAGTTACTATCACTATGGTGAGCGGACCGCCTGTTTGGCCCACAACTTCATTAGTGGTTCCAATGATTGATATTAAATTTTCCGATTTGTATGTTGCTCTTGTGAATGATAGTAATGTTCCTAATCCTTATCAAGCTATTAGTTTTGATGGCGACATTAGAAACACAAAACTTGTTCCTACAACGGGTGCTTCCCTTCCCTCAAGCGGTGTTAAGATTTCAATAAATACTGATTTCAAGGGCAGAACTTTTGCCGCGGGCGGGAGTACAGGTGCACCGGCACCCGTACCTACATCTATACCCGGTGCTTCTGGAGGATTGGGTAATACAGGTTATGAAATTATAACAGGATTATATGCAAATAATACTTCAAGGACTGATGGTACAACAAGTTTTGATAATAGAGGTACCACATCTCGAGGGTCATTAAATAATGTACCATATCCTAGTTTAATAATACAGGCGAAACCGGGAGATGTATTAAATTTAATTGGGAGAATTAATACAAGTGGAAATTATAATGAATATTGTGAATTTTGGGTTTGGTTAGGCAGTAGTTGGTCTAGATTTACATCACAAAATGCTACTTTTGTTGGGGATAGGAATTTTAGTGTAAATTACACAATACCTAGTAATACTGCGGCAGGTAATTATGCTTTGGCCGTGGCATGTTCTTATGGAAGTTTAGGTTCTAGTTCTTATAGAAGTTGGAAATCTTATTCGTTACACGTGTGGACATAATAGTAAATGTATATAATTCACAAGAAGATCGTTATAATAGAAATAATTTATTATATAGTTATTTCTATAAAAAAAACAATATGCCATATACTAAAATTTTATGGACTACACAACATAATGGTTTTACACCTTTTCTCATTTAAAACGCCGATTAAATTATTAGTAAAAAATATTTTATTAGCATAATATATGTTAGAAATAAATTATACCTGTTCGTTAGGGGGTATGTGCCATAGTTCTCAAATATTGAAAAGAAATAATTTAAAATTATGTTCTTACCCTTTTGATTGGATTTTTTCAAATTGTGATAATATTATACATTGTATAGAAGACAATTTTAATATTTTTTTAGATAAATCGTATTACCAAGATATTCATCGTAAGTGGAATAATAATCAATGCGGTCATAAGTATTATAATGTTAATATGTTTAATCATCATGACCCAAGAAATGAAAAAGACTATAATTATTATGTAAGATGTGTTGATAGATTTAAAAATTTACTTCAAAAACAACAACATAAGTTATTTATTATGACATTTAGAAATATGAATAATATTGATGAATATATAAAAAATAAAATTATTGACTTCAATAATAAATTTTCAAAATATACATCTAATTATACACTATTAGTTATTTTTCATATACCAAATAAACAACAAAATCACAACATATTTACATACAATGATAATATTAATTTTTTAGAATTACATACTTTATCAGTTAGTGGAGGTGTAGAATTTAGTAATAATAATGATAATATTTATTTGGATAATATAATAAATTCAAAATATAATTTTAATCTTAAAAATTAATTATGTTATAAATATAATGAAGCATCAAAAGAGCAGTGATTATAAATTGACAGCAGTTCAATATTATTTAGTAGAAGATATATCACAAGAAGAAGTTTGTAAGATTTTCAAATGTTCTCCAAGAAGTTTAATGCGTTGGGTTGATAAATATAAAAAAGATGGAGAAATGACTGGTTATAATAGAATACCTAAAGCATATAAAGTTCATAAAGAACATGTTGATTTTTTACTTCAAGAAATTAAGAAAAATAAAACAATTACTATAGATGATTTATTACATTTATTGAAAAATAAATATCCTACATTAGATTTGAATAAATCTCATATTCATAGAATTATTCGTGATAATAATATCACTTTGAAAATAACACGAATACGACACGAACCTATAAAACGTTTTGGTAAAGACATTGATATAAATGAAAACATTAAAAAATTTTATGATGAAGTTAAAAAATATAAATTAGAAGATATTATTTGTATTGATGAAACAAGTATAAAATCTTTACAAAAACGAAATCATTGTTATAGTGAAAAAGGAAAACGATGTATCATAAAAACGCAATCTCAAGAAGTATTCAAAAAATATACAGGAATATTTGCTATTTCGGTAGAAGGTGTAATAGAATGGGATTTATATGAAAAAGGTGGTATTAACACAAATAGATTAATTGAGTTTTTAGAAAAGAATATAACAAGTAAATTGAAAAATAAATTAATTATATTGGATAACGCGAGTTCTCATAGAAATGAAAAAATAAAAGAATTAGTAAATAAATATAATAACATTTTATATGCTGTTCCATATCAACATTTTACAAACTCCATAGAGAATTACTTTAGTATGATGAAATCAAAATTTGGACTTCGTCATGTCATAAGGTTAACTCATACAGAATTGAAAAATAACATATCAAAAGTATTAGAAAAAATACCAAATGAAAAATATAGAAATATTTTTAAGGGAGCATATGAAAGACCTGAAAAATATGTATCAAATAAAAAGACACGAAAAATAAAGAAGAATTATTTATAAAATCGGCGTTTTAAATGAGAAAAGGTGTAAACAATATTTAATAAATTATAATGAAAAATTATTAAAAGAATAATTAATTAATTATTGAAATCTATTGATTTGCCTACAGAATATCAAAATTTAATAAGTTTTACCGATACTTAATTAAACATATTTTCTAATATTTCTAATCTATCATTTAATTTATTAATTTGTTTTTGATGTTCTTTTATTGTTTCGATGAATAATGGTATAATTTTTTCATATCTTACTGCTTTATATCCATTTTCTCTTGTAATAACTATTTCTGGTAAAACTTCTTCTATTTCTTGTGCAATAACACCTATGTCATGTCCTTTATTAGAATGAACCCCTTCCTTTTCAATCCAATCAAATGTATATCCATTTATTTTATTTAATTTATCTAATGGGTCATTAATTTTTTCTAAATTTTTTTTTAATCTTTTGTCGGAACTAGCATATGCCGTTATATCGCCCGTAGCTGTTATTTCACCCACAACGGCGAGTGTTACACCATCGTATGTTAAACTCGCATTGGCATTTATCGTTGTAGCACCACCTGAAGTTACAATACCGAACGCATAATCGGAATAGGTTGTTATACTTGCATTGGATCCAATAGTTCCTTGTGTTCCTATTGTTCCTTGTGTACCTATTGTTCCTGTTGCTCCTTGTGTTCCTGTAATTCCCTGACTTCCTTGAATACCCTGAACACCATTATAAAATTCAGCATGTATCTTCGAAAATATTATATCATATATAATAGTATCTGTATGACCTGGATTGAATTTAAATACAGCATAATGATCTAAATGTTCATCTCTTGAAAGTGTACTAACTAATTCCTGATCTAAATATACTAATAAATTGTTCCCTGTATAAAATATAGTATATGTATGTGAAGCACTAGTGTTTGATTGAGTAGTCTTTGTAGATGAATCATTACCTACTCTCCACAAATAAGCATTTCCACTGTCCCATATCTGGTAATAGGTATTAGATGAGTTACCAGGGAAATTATCTGGATTGACAATATTTGTAGTTAATCCGGCATAAAATTGATGTGTCCCTATATTCTTAATTTTAAATGAAATTACACACGGTCCATGTATTGGATCTGCTGAACGCATCCAACCTATACTGCTGTTACTTCCACTAGTAATAGAATAACTGGTACTATCATACGCGTGAATATTACTCGAGTAGCGCGCGGTCCAATTATCTGGTGTAATTGAATAAGATCCAATGGTACCCTGCGATCCAGTTTCTCCTTGTGTTCCTTGTGTTCCTTGTGTTCCTTGTGGTCCTATTGTTCCTTGTGTTCCTTGTGTTCCTTGTGTTCCTTGTGTTCCTTGTGTTCCTTGTGTTCCTTGTGTTCCTTGTGTTCCTTGTGTTCCTTGTGTTCCTTGTGTTCCTGTTGTTCCTTTTGTTCCTTGTGTTCCTTGTGTTCCTTGTGTTCCTTGTGTTCCTTGTGTTCCTTGTGTTCCTTGTGTTCCTTGTGTTCCTTGTGTTCCTTGTGTACCTGTTG
>Ga0209632_10000888_pt1 | contig 31005 bp, 27 predicted proteins | sample COG_10_FD_184754 | JGI IMG/M metagenome (GOLD analysis project Ga0209632, IMG submission 184754) | Pelagic Microbial community sample from North Sea - COGITO 998_met_10 (SPAdes) (version 2) | ecosystem: Environmental > Aquatic > Marine > Neritic zone/Coastal water | place: Helgoland, sampling... | reverse complement strand
ATTGGTGATGAGATTACTGCATTCCCATCTCAACTTCAGAGTAGGGTCAAAAAAATACATTGTGCGGATGCGGATTTGAAAGAAGCCTATGCGCCTCAGTCTATTAGTTTAGAGTTAGAGGATGACATTGACATCAGTCGAGGTGATATGATTGTGAAAACAACCAACCAACCTCAAAATAGTCAAGAAATTGATGCAATGATTTGCTGGATGGGAGAAAACCCGATGCAACTCAATGGAAAATATAGCATCCAGCACACAACACGATCTGGAAGAGCTATTATTAAAGAAATCGTTTATGTAGTCGACCTGAATGAATTGAAAAGAATAGAAGGTAAAACCTCCTTGGAGAAAAATGGAATTGGTCGAATTAAGATCAAGACCACTACCCCACTATTTTTTGATTCCTACAGGACAAATAGAAATACCGGGTCATTTATTTTAATTAATGAAACTAATTTTAATACCGTTGGTGCCGGGATGATAATTTAATATGAAAGAAGAACAATGGGATAAAATCATAAAACCAAAGCGAAGTTTATTGGAAATAGACTTCAAAAGTTTATGGTATTACCGAGACCTACTAAGAATGTTGGTTTATCGTGACTTCGTGACTTATTATAAACAAACCATTTTAGGTCCAATTTGGTTTTTTATACAGCCTGTTTTTATCGCATCAATTAATTTATTTGTTTTTGGAAGTTTAGCTGGGCTAGGACCAGAAGGAGTACCTGGATTTTTATTCTACATGAGCGGCCCCATATTATGGCAATATTTCCAGGACACTTTTACCAAAACAGCATCTACCTTTATAGCAAATCAGGCCATCTTTGGCAAAGTGTATTTCCCTAGACTCATCATGCCATTAACAGTTCTGATTTCTGGATTATTAAAATTCGGTGTTCAATTGTGTTTATTACTATGTGCTATTGCATATTATTACTTAAAGACAGGAGATTTCAGTATGCAATGGGAAATTATTTATTTCCCGATATTATTACTTATTATCATGACCATGGCGATGGGCTTTGGTTTATTGGTATCATCTCTCACAACAAAATATCGAGACCTAAAATTTCTTATTGATTTTGCGGTTCCGCTTTTAAGGTATGTGACACCAGGTATAGCTACATCGTACATTATTTTTTTAGAAACATTGCCAAAAGATTTGGTCTTTCTCGCCAAATACAATCCCATTGGATACCTGATTGATTCTTTTAATTACATGTTCGTGGGTGCTGGTAGTTTTGATTGGATGCACATAGCATACTCAGGCGGATTTGCCATCATTTTATTCTTTTTTGGAATTCTCATTTTCAATCAAGTTGAAAAAAACTTCATGGATACCGTTTAAAGTAGATTATGTCAAAAATTATAGAAATAAATAATCTTTCAAAAATATACGACCTAGGACTTGTTGGAACGGGGACTTTATCAAAAGACTTGAATCGAACCTGGGCAAAATTAAGAGGCAAACCGGATCCCTACGCAACACTAGTTGAATTGAATGACAGAACTAAAAAAAGTTCTTCAAATATGATTTATGCATTAAAGGATATCAATTTTTCTGTTGAACAGGGTGAAATTTTGGGCATTATTGGAAAAAATGGAGCTGGTAAATCAACATTACTTAAAATTCTTTCGCAAATAACCAGTCCAAGTACAGGCACTATAAAAATGAAGGGGCGAGTGGCTTCTCTTTTAGAGGTAGGTACCGGCATGCACCCTGAAATGACTGCAAGGCAAAACATCTATTTGAACGGATCACTTATGGGTATGCGTCGTCATGAAATAACTTCAAAATTGGATAAAATCGTTGATTTTGCCGGAATTGAAAAATATATTGATACGCCAATTAAAAGGTTTTCTTCCGGCATGACCGTTCGCTTGGGGTTTGCTGTAGCCGCTTTTTTAGAACCTGATATTTTAATAGTTGATGAAGTTTTAGCTGTTGGTGATGTAGAGTTTCAAAAGAAAGCTGTTGGGAAAATGCAAGATATCTCAAATTCTGAAGGAAGAACGGTTTTGTTTGTAAGTCATAACATGGCTTCTGTTAAAAACCTATGTACTAAAGGTATTATTTTAGTAAATGGAGAAATAATTCACTCTGGTACAGCAGAAGAGTCTGTGGATTACTATTTAAAAAAGACCATGGAACTCTCTGATATAGCGGTATCAGAGCGAACAGATAGAGAAGGAAATGGATTGGTTAAGTTTAATGCTGTTAATATAGAAAATGAAAACGGGAGTAGAGTTCGTAATATTATTTCAGGCAAATCATGTAAGTTTATTATCGATTATATTAATTATTCAAAAGAACCACTGGATAAATTGTTCTTTGGAATAACGATTTACGACGCTAATGAAATGATTACTACAATAATTACGACTGATGAACTGGGAGTAAACTTGATTATAAACAAAGAAAAAGGTGCTATTATTATTGATATAGACAATTTGTTATTGAGAGCAGGGAAATACACAATGATGTTGTTTCTAAGTCACAAAGAAAACAGTGGTGCAAATAATGTGGTTTTTGACAGAATAACAAATGTAATTGAATTTGTAGTTGAAAAAGGAGATTTTTGGGAAACCGGTTGTATCAATAGACCTGTTGGCTATCTTCAAGATGCTACGATGTATGGAAATTAAAAATAATCAATGAAAATTCTGATAATTACAGATTCATTAGGCCTACCTAGAAAAACCCCTGAAGTGGTTGGTTACAATGAAACATGGGTATATTATTTAAACTCAGAAACGACTACTCACCAACTTTCTTTAGGTGGTGGTCTTTTAAGAGACTTTATAAAACAATTAGAGTATTTGAAAATGTTTAAACCTGATAAGGTGATAATACAATTAGGAATTGTAGATTGTGTCCCAAGAGCTTTAACAGAACGAGAGAATCACTTTGTTAATAAGTTTTGGATTTTAAAAAAAATCGCAATTGTATATTTGAAGTATAAAAAAAAGAAATTACGAGGTAAAAGAGGTATTTGTTATACCAATGAAAAAGATTTTGCTAAAGGATTAAGTTTAATAAAAAAATCATTTAAAAATGTTTTTTGTTTAAGTATTGTTAAGCCATGTTTAGTATATGAAGAAAAAATCCCAGGCGTACGTCATAATGTTGATTTATATAATGATATTTTAAAAAAAACCTTCTCGGAAAATTATATTGATGTAAATGATATGGACGGGACATGTATCATGTCAGATCATCATCATTTAAATACAAAGGGACATGATTACGTGTTTAATAAAATAAAAGACAGAGTACTAAAAGAAGAAGAAAAAGAAGAAAAAGAAGAAGAAATGAACAACAATTAATATGTTGTATTTGTTAACAGCAGCTTAAAAACAAGGTGTTCTGTTAGAACACTTAATTGAGTTATATATATAATTTAAATGTCAGATTTAAACGGAAAAACAATCTTAATAACGGGAGGCACAGGATCTTTAGGCAAGGCCTTGACTAAGTATATACTGAACAAGCACCCTAATCTCAACCGACTCATGATATATTCAAGGGATGAGCAAAAACAACATCAAATGGCTTTGGAATACCCCAAGTCTAAATACCCGCAAATACGATTTTTCATTGGGGATATTCGTGATTATCAGCGATTAAAAAGAGCCTTTAAAGAAGTAGACTATGTAATACATGCAGCCGCTATGAAGCATGTACACATTGCCGAATATAATCCTGATGAATGTGTAAAAACTAACGTCGGTGGAGCAGAAAACGTTATAAACGCTGCACTGGCAACGAATGTTGAGCGGGTTGTAGCGCTATCTACAGACAAAGCATGTGCTCCAATTAATTTATACGGCGCAACAAAATTAACATCCGATAAATTATTTATTGCTGCTAATAATATTTCAGGATTCAAAAATATTTGTTTTTCGGTTGTAAGGTATGGAAACGTCATGGGCTCAAATGGTTCTGTAATGCCCTTCTTTATGAAAAGAAAAGATACAGGTTCTCTCCCGATTACCGATCCAAATATGACTCGATTCAACATCTCTTTAAGGGAAGGTGTTCAAATGGTAATGTTTGCTTTGGGAAATGCATGGGGAGGAGAGTTATATGTACCAAAAATACCTTCTTATAAAATCGTCGATGTCGCTTCAGCAATTGGTCCTGATTGCGAGCAAGAAATTGTAGGTGTTAGGCCAGGAGAGAAAATACATGAGGAAATGATTACGGCATCAGACTCATATTCAACATACGACCTAGGAGATTATTATGTGATTCTTCCACTCGAAACCAAATGGAATTTGAATGATTTCCTGAAGGAATTCAATGCCAAAAAAGTAAAGCAAGGGTTCAGTTACAATTCAAAAGAAAATTCAATGTTTTTAGGTGTTCAGGAATTGAGAGGGTTAATTGAAAAACATCTTTAATGTCAAAACCTATACCATACGGTCGTCAAAATATTACTGAGGATGATATAAAATCAGTAATCGAAACACTGCATTCCGATCTCCTCACTCAAGGACCAAAAATAAAAGAATTTGAAGACAAATTCTCTAAATATGTAGGTTCAAAATATGCCGTTGCTGTAACAAATGCGACCGCTGCATTGCATCTTTCTGTGCTGTCTCTTGGTCTTCAAAAAGGCGACAGAATGATAACTACACCGATTACGTTTGCTGCATCTGCGAATTGTGCACGATTTGTGGGAGCCGAAGTTTGGTTTGCTGATATTGACCCGGACACCTATTTAATAGATATTGAAAAAGTAAAAAGATTAATTGAATCCAAACCAAAGGGATTTTTCAAAGGAATTATTCCTGTTGACTTTGCTGGGCTTCCTGTAAATACAGAGAAATTAAAAAAACTAGCAGATCATAATGAATTATGGATCATCGAAGATGCATGCCACGCTCCAGGAGGATATTTTATTAATACACAAGGAAATAAAATAATGTGTGGTCAAGGGAAATATTCAGACTGTTCGGTTTTTTCATTTCACCCCGTTAAACACATAGCTTGCGGTGAGGGAGGTATGGTAACAACCAATTCAAAAGAGCTTTATGATAAACTCTGTCTTTTAAGGTCTCATGGTATTACTAAAATTAATATGACAAATAATGATGGACCATGGTATTATGAAATGCAAGAGCTCGGATTTAATTATAGATTGACTGAAATTCAATCCAGTCTGGGAATTACTCAATTAGCTAAAAATGAAGAAGGTGTTTCCAAAAGAAACCTGATTGCCACTAATTACAAAAGAGCATTACACACAATAGTAAAATACCAAACTCTCCCCACAGGAAGTTACAATGCTCACCATCTGTTTGTTATAGAGGTTAAAAACAGAGATGAATTATATCATCAATTAAGAGAGGTAGGAATATATGCTCAAATTCATTACATCCCTGTTCATACCCTGCCCTATTATGTTAGTATCGGATATAATGAAGCGGACCTCAAGAATGCAGAAAATTATTATAAAAAATGTATAAGCCTACCGATGTACCCAACTTTAACGGAGGATGAACAAAGCTTTGTTATTCAAAAGGTAATTGATATATGCAAAAAGTAAGTCGAACAATTATTGAAGTTGCTAATACTCATGGAGGTGATTTTGACTATTTGATTACATTAATCGACGAATTTGAAAATATTCAACCTTCAGGAATAAAATTTCAACCCCTTAAATACGATCAAATTGCCTTAAAAGACTATGAATGGTATTCCGTTTACGAAAAATTATATTTCAGTCCTCAACAATGGGAAGAAATAATAACTAAAGCCAAACAAACAAAAGAGGTTTGGCTTGACTTGTTCGATACATATGGAGTTCAAATATTAAAAGAGCAACAAGAAAATATCCACGGAATTAAGTTACAAACATCTGTTTTGAGCAATCTGGATGTTATAAATGAATTGCAAAAAATTAATACTAAAGGATTAAAGTTAATCATCAATATCGCCGGAAGAACTTTCGAAGAAATAGATTATTACTTGTCTTATTTCCAAGAACAACTTTCTTTTGATGAAATCCTAATTGAAGTTGGATTTCAGTCCTACCCTACCAAACTAATTGATAGCGGTATTTCAAAATTGAAAATATTAAAATCCAAATACAGCAATAAAATAGTATTTGCCGATCACGTTGAAGGCACGCATATTGACGCCATTAACCTTCCATTGATTGCATTTATGTCAGGTGCAGATATTATTGAGAAACATGTGATGCACTCCTCTTTGCCAACTGAGTATGATCATTTCTCTAGTATTAAGGTTGATGTCTTTTCTCAATTTTTAGATAATCTCAATCGATATTCTCAATTAATCGATCAGCCCTTCATTAATCCAAACGAAAAAGAATACCTCAACAAAACAATTCAAATTCCCATATTAAATAAAAGTATAAAAAGGAATGATACGATTTCATTTCAAGACTTGACTTATAAAAGAACAAACTCCTCAGGAATCAATCATAATGATGCAATAGAAAAGATCCAAAAGGGTTTTATCAAAATAAATCAAGATAAAACAAAAAATGAAACCATAAGCGAAGGAGATCTCGATAAAGTTAAAATTGCCTGCATTATTGCGGCAAGGTTAAAATCTTCAAGACTCAAACAAAAAGCAAAATTAAAAATAGGAAAATTAACATCTGTTGAATTGTGCATCAAGAACTGTTTACGATTCGAAAATATTGATCAGACAATACTTGCAACCTCAACTACTGCTGAGGATTCAGAACTTTCGAAATACACTTACGATCCAGCAGTAATATTCCATCAAGGTCACCCTGAAGATGTTATTCAAAGATATTTAGATATTATAAGAGCAGAAAATATTGATGTATTTATCCGTGTCACAGGAGATATGCCATATGTGTCAAAGGACATTGCAAGTATAATGCTTAAAGAGCATTTCAAATCAGGTGCCGACTATACAGTTGGTGAGACAGCAGCTGTTGGAACCAATGTCGAGGTAATTAATTCAAGTGCTTTAGAAAAGATCAAAAACCATTTTCCATACGCCAATTATTCTGAATACATGACCTGGTATTTTCAAAATAATCCTGAACACTTTAATATCAATAGGGTACAACTTCCCAAAGAATTAATTCGAGATTACAGATTAACCATTGATTATCAGGAAGACCTAGATATGTTTAATAAAATTGAAGACTACTTTGAATTGAACGATATTGATTTTACGATTAGTGATCTTTTTCAATTTTTAGATTCAAACCCTGATATAGCGAATATAAACGCTCATATTACCTTAAAATATCAAACAGATCAAACTTTGATTGACACATTAAATAGAGAAACAAAGATCAAACAATAAATTATGGGAAACAATTTTAAAACACCACAAGAAAGTTTTTGGGCAGGTGAATTTGGAGAAGACTACATAGATAGAAATAAAGGAGATCTACTTTTGGCAGCTAACTTAAATTTCTTTAATAATGCCTTGAAAATGGCTGTTAAACCAAATTCTATGGTCGAATTTGGTGCTAATATTGGCATGAATCTGAAAGCTATGAAATTACTTTTTCCTGGTATTCAAATAAAGGCAATTGAAATTAATGAAAAAGCTCATGCTCAGCTATCCCAAGTTATTGGTTTCGATAATGCAATCAATAGTTCCATATTTGATGCTGAAATTTCTGAAAAAGTTGATTTAGCACTTATTAAAGGGGTGTTAATACATATTAATCCAGATATGCTAAATACAGTTTATCAAAAATTATATGATGTATCTTCCAAGTATATTATAGTTGCTGAGTATTATAACCCAGCTCCTGTATCAATTCCTTACAGAGGACATGAAGATAGATTGTTTAAGAGAGATTTTGCAGGAGAGATTATGGACAAATTTCCGGATTTAGAATTAATTGACTATGGCTTTACCTACAGAAGAGATAATAATTATCCACAAGATGATATCACTTGGTTTTTGTTAAAAAAATAAATTATGGAAATTAGATTTTGTAATGTTTGTTTGTATCCTGAAACTAAACCTGATCTTCATTTTAATGATTATGGAAAGTGCTCTGCATGTATAGCAGCCAGTCAAAAAGATGAAGGAATTGACTGGGATCAACGTGAGAAAGATTTTTTCGAAATCATCAACAAGTTTAAATTAAAGGATAATGAAATAGGTTATGATTGTCTGATCCCTGTAAGTGGAGGAAAAGACTCTACTTACCAAGCATACTTTATGAAACACGTTTGTGGTATGAATCCACTATGTGTATGTTTTGAGACAACTAAGGTAACTGAAATAGGCCAGCGTAATTTAGATAATATTTCAAAAATGGGTATTGATGTAATTCATTTTAAAAAGAATTACAATGCATACCGTTCTATGGTAAAGGAAGGTTTTATTAGGGTAGGAGACGAAATGTGGCCGAATCATATTGGAATCTTTACTGTACCAATTATGGTAGCCGTCAAGTTTAACGTTCCTCTAATAATTTGGGGTGAAAATCCTCAGCAAGAATACGGAGGACCTTTAGAAAGTATTGAGAAAAATAAACTCACAAGAGAATGGTTAGAAGAGTTTGGTGGTCTTTTAGGTAATCGAATTCAAGATATGGTTGGAGTAGAAGGTTTGACATCGAAAGACTTAACACCATATTTTTATCCATCTGATGGAGATTTAGAAAAAACAGGAATAACAAGTTTATTTTTAGGTCATTATTTCTTTTGGGACGCCAGGAAACAATTAGAGATAATAAAAGAGCATGGTTTCGAAGTTAAAGAGGACGGTCCTGTAGAAGGAACGTATACCAATTATGAAAATTTAGATGAACAGCTTGTTGGTTTACACGATTATTTAAAATTTGTGAAATATGGTTTTGGAAGAGCTACAGATCATGTATGTATTGACATTAGAAATAAACGACTAACAAGAGAGCAAGGTTTAGAATTGGTAAGAAAGTATGATGGAAATTATCCTCATTATGCAGTTAATTCTTTTATTGAATATTCTGGGATGAGCAAAGAAGAAATTGATCAAATTATTGATTCTTATACAAATCCAGTTTTGTTTGAATTGAATGATGACGGTTCTTTTGCCAGAGACGAAGAGGGAAACTTGGTAAGAAACTATACCATCGGCGGTTGAAGGTCGCTATTATTAAATATGGAATGGGTAATGTTACTTCTGTTGAAAAGGCATTAAAAAAAATTGGAGTTTCAAGTACTATTACAGATAATCAAGATGAGATAGCTAAAGCTGATTTTATTATACTTCCTGGTGTTGGAGCTTTTAAAAAGGGTATGGAAAATCTACAAACTTCTGGTTTGGCAGATTTTTTAACAGAGCAGGTTATTGAGAAGAAAAAACCTTTTATTGGCATCTGTCTAGGAATGCAGCTAGTAGCATCAGATGGTAATGAGCCAAAACCGATAAAAGGATTGGGGTGGATCGATGGAGATGTGATTAAAATTAAATCAAATTTAAGAGTACCGCATCTGGGATGGAATGAAGTGATTTCCAAAAACGAAAACTCCTTATTTCATGATTTTCAGAAACAGGATTTCTATTTTATACATAGCTATCATTTCAAACCTCAAGATCCTAAATATGTAATGCTTTCTGTTGAATATGATGGGGAGAAAGTGGCTGCAATCCACAAAAATAATATTTATGCTGTGCAATTTCATCCAGAGAAAAGTCAGGATTTTGGAATTGCTCTTTTAAAGAAAATATTAGATCAGCATGCTTAAATGCCGCGTTATACCAGTACTTACATTTAATGGATTTGCTTTGGTAAAAACCAAAAAGTTCGCACGTAATGCCAGGATGGTAGGAAATCCTGTGCAGGCAGCTAAAGTATATAACGCAAGAAATGTCGATGAGTTAGTCTTTTTAGATATTTATGCATCAGATAATAATAGAAAGATGAATTTACAAATGGCACGTTCTATTATTAAAGAATGTTTTATGCCAGTAGCATTAGGAGGCGGAATAAACAGTATTGATGATATACATGATTTATTGGCAATAGGAGCAGATAAAGTTGTTCTCAAGAGTAAAATAATTGATGAGCCAGAGTTTTTAAATGAGGCATCAAATGTATTCGGAAATCAGTGTATTTCCATTGCTATTGATGCTATTAAGGAAGGGGATGGATTGTATTATCTTTACAACAGAAAACAGAAAAAAATTCTTTTGCAGGAATTTTTGTGGAAAATTAAGGGATATAGTTTTGGAGAAATTATTCTAACATCAGTTAACAATGACGGAATGATGAATGGTTTTGATATTGAGTTGGTTAAAATTGTTGAGAATATAGTGACTGTTCCAATTGTCGTGTCAGGTGGAGGTGGCGAACCTAAACATTTTAAAGAATTATTTTTAGAGACAAATATTGAGGCAGTTGGAGCCGCAAGTATTTTTCATTTTACCCGATACACGCCGAGAGATTTAAAATTGGCCATTCAAGAAATTGGGAGAGCTGTTAGATTAGTTGAAAAAGACTTTATTCCATTAAACTAAATGAGAGATAGCCCCTCATATAATTGTTTAACTAAACAAGTTTATTTTGCCGGTGATTATGCTATTGTTCCTATTCGTTTTGAAGATAGGATGGACATCTTAAAATGGAGGAACGAACAATTGTTTCATTTGCGTCAACCTACCCCCCTTACAGAACAAGATCAAGAACATTATTTCTCAAAAGATATAGCTCAGTTATTTGAACAACAAAAACCGAATCAATTGTTGTTCTCATATTTAGAAAAGGAAATTTGTATTGGTTATGGAGGTTTAGTTCATATCAATTGGATTGATAAAAATGCTGAAATATCATTTATAATGAATACAGATTTGGAGGCTGACAAATTTCAATTTCATTGGTCTACCTTTATCGGTTTAATTGAACAATTGGCCTTTAATGAATTATCTTTTCATAAAATATTCACGTATGCTTTTGATTTAAGACCTCACTTATATAATGTATTAGAGCAAAATAATTATCAGAAAGAAGCAATATTTAAAGAACATTGTTTGATTGAAGGAAAATTTAAAGATGTGATCATTCATTCTAAAATAAATAGATCTTAATGAGCGATACACTTAAAATAAGAAGTGCTAAGGCTGAAGATGTTGACTTGCTTTATAGATGGTCAAGTGATGAATTGGTAAGAACACAATCTTTTTCTTCAGAAGTCATACCTTATGAAACACATTGCAATTGGTTCGAAAAAAAGTTGTTAAATCCTCAATCAGCTCTATTAATAATAGAATTAGATGAGATTCCTGCTGGTATAGTTCGATTTGATGAAAAAGAGGGCGAAGCTATAATAGGAGTTACGATTGATAAAAATTTTAGAGGAAAAGGCCTGGGAGTTAAATTTATTAAAGTTGGACTAGAAGAATTTTTCAAGAAATCAGACTTAACAGTTCTAGCTTATATCAAAAAGGGAAATATAGCCTCAGTAAAATCATTTGAAAATGCAGGATTTAGCTTATTTAAGGAAGAGGAAATTAATGGAATTGGAAGTTTCATTTATCAAATTGTAAAATAATGGGGAGGTTTTTAAAAAATGACAACTGTTTTATTATTGCAGAACTTTCAGCTAATCATGGTGGAGATATTGAAATTGCAAAGGAAACTGTAAGAGCAGCAAAAAGAGCTGGAGCGGATGCAATTAAATTACAGACATACACTGCAAATACGATTACTTTAGACGTTAAATCGAAAGACTTCAAAATAACACAAGGTACTCATTGGGATGGTCAATACTTATATGATTTGTATAAAGAAGCTTCATTACCATGGAATTGGCATCAAACATTATTTGACTTAGCGGAAGAAGAAGGTTTGATTTGCTTTTCAACTCCTTTTGATATAACTGCAGTAGATTTTTTGGAGGAATTAGGTAATCCTATTTATAAAGTAGCCTCATTTGAAATTACAGATATTCCGTTAATTGAATATATAGCTAAAACAGGAAAACCAATTATTATTTCAACTGGCATTGCAGTTATTGAGGATATAAAACTAGCCATTGAGACATGTATGAAGGCAGGAAATGATCAAATAACAATATTAAAGTGTACATCAACTTATCCTGCATTACCTCAAGATGCTAATTTATTAACAATACCTGATATAAAAGACCGTTTCGGGGTGCCATCCGGTTTATCGGATCATACCTTAGGTATTGAAGCCCCAATAATAGCTGTTGCTTTAGGAGCACAGATAATAGAAAAACACTTCATACTTGATAAAAAAATAGGTGGACCAGATGCTCATTTTTCTTTAGATGAATCTGAATTCTCCGAAATGGTGAAAGCTATTAGAAAAACAGAGTTGATGATAGGTGAAGTCGATTATTCCATGACTGAAAAAAAGAAAAAAAATAGAGAATTTTCTAGATCACTGTTTATTTCCGAAGATGTTAAGAAAGGAGATTTTATTTCATATAAAAATGTCCGGTCTGTGAGACCCGGGCATGGATTACACCCAAAAAATCTTAACGAAATAATTGGTAAAAAATTTAATTGTGATCTAAAAAAAGGAACACCAATGTCAATGAGTTTTATTCTTGAAAATGTCTAATACTTAAATTATTTTGGCATGATAGATTATAAATTAATTCGTGATAAAATAATTCATATAGAAAATCATTATCCGGTTGACAAATGGGAAATAAATGGTATTCAAATATGGCCTTTTATTAGAATCAAATTATGTTTGTTTTTATGGTATGATAATCCTTCGAGTCCTATCAAAAACACAACAAGAACAGGAAAAAAAAATAATTTCTTCAATAAATTAACTTCACGAATTAGGAGTAAAACTGGAATAATAAAAAGGACCATTTGGCTTAAAAAGCTACCTATTAAGGATAATCTTTTTATTGGTCATAATAGTCACCGTGTTGATTATAAGAATAAAAAATTTAACAGGTTCTTCGATTTACAGATTGAAAACCAAAGTTTAAATCACAATTCTATTCTTTTTGAATGCGGTTCATCTCCGATAATAAAATTATACAACAATAAAATTATAAAAAGTTACCAAAGTTCATTAGATAATTATTTATACAACAAATACAATTCAAAAAAGACAAATCCAACAAACAGTTCCTTAGATTTTTTTAACGATTTTCTTGAATACTTGCATATAAATGAGACTGAGTCACTAGTTAAAAAGTTTTCTTTAGAAAAATTAAATGAAGTAACAAAAATACTCTCCATAAAAACTGATTTTTTTATTTTGGTTCTTGAAAAAATCAAACCAAAAAAGATTTATATACTCTGCTATTACACAGATGATAATATGTGTCTTATTAATGCCGCAAATTTATTAGGTATTCAAACAATTGAAGTGCAACACGGTCCTCAAACAGATACTAATATGTGTTATTCGCACTGGACGAAAATTCCGGCTTTAGGCTTTAACCCAATACCTAAAACATTTTGGTGCTGGGATGACGCTAGTTCGTCCGTAATTCTTAAGTGGGCCCAGAAATCTAATATTTATTCTTCCTTGGTTGTCGGGAATTTTTGGGTCGATTACTGGAAAGGAAAGAATTATAATTACTTTGAAAAAAAATTCATTTTATACACACTGCAGATAGGTCTTACATTAGATGAACTTTTTCCATTAGAATTAATAAATATTATAAAAAACAATGATATTAAGTGGTTCATGAGACTCCACCCTAGGCAATCAGAAGAAAAAGAAAAAATAATATCTCTATTTAGAAAATTTAACATAATGGATAAAATTGATATTGAAAATGCAACTAAGGAATTTTTACCCATCTTACTTAGTAATTGTCTATTGCATGTTACTCATCATTCAGGTTCGGCTTTAGAGGCCTCTTATTTTAATAAAAAGACAATAATATTAAATAAAATAGGTGAGCATTATTTCGATCATTTAATTGAGAAGAATCAAGCTTATTTTATTGAATATTCTAACCCCGATTTACAAAAAAAGTTTAATGAAATTCTTAATCAAATTGTAAATCAAACTTGAATTAATGAACCTTAAACTAAGACTTTTTAATTTTAAAATAGTTAATAAAGTTTTTCTTAAAATTAATGCACTTTTATTATTTTGAGACTATCTTGAAGTAGGAAATATTCTTCGTCGAAATGATGAATTCAAAAATATCAAAACGACTAGTATTAAATTTTATTAGCAATTGAGAAAAATATTCAATTTCAAAAGTATTAATGATGATTTTAAACAAATTAAAAGTTCGGATATCTAATTTTTTAAAAAACTTCAATCAGATAAATAAAAATTCTAATATCCATAAAACTGCAAAAATTTGTAGAAGCTATATCAATGCAAAAAGTAATATAGGAGCTAATTCAAATATTAAAGACTCTCGATTAAATGGGACTATTGCCGTGGGTAGAAAATCTTCTATAGATACTTCAACCATAAACGGAAATATTAAAACTAACGATAATTGCAAATTATATTGTTGTACTTTAAGTGGAAATATTGAAATAGGGAAATTCAGTTCACTCTGGGGTCCCAATTTAGATATCATAACGAAAGATCAAAAAGTTATTATCGGAAATTTTTGTTCGATTGCTAGAAATGTTAGTATTCAAACATACAATCACAATTACAAAAAACCAACCACCTACTTAATTGGACAAAATATATTTAATGAAAAATGGGGAAATGAATTTCCCTCAAAAGGTGACATAATAATTATGAACGATGTTTGGATAGGTAGTCATTCTGTAATCATAAATGGAGTAACCATTCACAATGGTAGTGTCGTTGCTGCTAACAGCGTTGTTACCAAGGATGTTCCTCCATACGCTATAGTTGCAGGAAGTCCTGCAAAGGTAATCGGATATCGATTCGATGAAGAAAAAATTAAATACCTAGAAAACTTGTCATGGTGGGATTGGCCATTAGAAAAAATCAAAGAAAATAAAAGTTTTTTTGAAGTGGAATTTGAACAAATCAAGAAATAATAAGTTAGATTGAAAAGTGAAATTTCGATTGTAATACCCAATTTTAACAGAAATAAATTATTTGTTAAAACACTCGATTCAATTCGGAGTCAATCCATAAATAATTGGCGATGCATTATCGTTGATGATGGTTCGGAAGAAGAAACTTTAAATGCACTCAAAAAGTATATTCAAAATGACTCCCGTTTTGAATTATTTTCTCGCGACCGAAAACCCAAAGGGGCAAACACATGCAGAAACATAGGTTTAAGCCAGGTAAAAACAGATTGGGTAATGTTTTTTGATTCCGATGACTTAATGATGCCGAGGTGTCTTGAAAAAAGAAATAATGCTATTGAAAAAAATAAAAATAAAGACTTTTTATTATTTCAAGGAGCAACATTTTCAAATGGTCAAATTACAGGTTTAAGAAATAATGCCCAAAGTAAAGATTATATTAAGGAAATAATAAGGTTCAATTGTGCACTTTCCACGCCATCTGCAGTTTGGAAAACTTCTTCATTACGAGAAATAACGGGTTGGGATGAAAGAATATTTCGATGGCAGGATCCTGAGTTATTTATTCGAGCACTACAAAATAATTTGAAATTCAAGTGGATTTCCGAAGTTCCGGATCACTTAATTAGAGTTGATACTGAAATAAGAATAACAGATAGTATAACAAAATTCAATGATCTTGATGTTTTGATTAAAATATTTTGTAAAATTCATGAGTCAATTGAAAATCAATATAAGTCCGATTTTTCTCATTCAATACACTGGTATTGTTTAAAAGCATCATACTACATTTCACAAAATCAAAAAAACATTACACTTAACCACATCCAAAAACACAATATACTAAGAGGTTTTAAATTATATAAATTCTTATGCTTAATGCACGCGAACAATCGATTTAAAAATATCAAGTTTATAAAAGGGATAATTCATTTATTTATTGTTCGTGAATTTAATAACTTTAAAAATTATCCGATTTATAAAGACGAAAAAATAATAGAACTATTTAAGGAAAAATATAAGTCCGATTATTTCAAACTAATCAGAGACAAATAAATTTAGATTCATTTTTATCATAAAACTATTGAGATATGAATAAAATCAAAACTTTAATGCGTAAGCTGATGCATCCCTTTTATTTGTTTAAGTATATACTGCTTAAAGAAAACTTAAATAGGGCTTCAAATGGCGAGCCACTTAAAAAAGGAATTGCAGCAGTAATTTCAATGAAAGATGAGGAGTATACCATTGAGGCTAGTATTAGAAGTTTACATGGTTTTGCTGATCAAATAATTTGTATTGATAACGGTTCGACAGATAGAACTGTAAAAATTGTTCAAAAATTGATCAAGGAATTATCCCATGTCGAGCTAGTTGAAATGCCCGGAGTACTCCTCGGAGATTGCCGGAACGAAGGTTTAAAAAGGACTAAGTACAACTGGCATCTTCGCTGGGATGCAGATATGATTGCCCATACGGAAGGTCCAAATTCATTTAAACCATTACGTGAAAAGATATTGAAATCAGACCTACCTGTAACCATTCAACTTCCCAGGATAAACCTTAATGGAGATTTCTACCATACCGTAAAAGGAAAAACGAGTGATCCTGGAGAACCAATCTTAATGAGGTATACTCGAGATATCATTTATAAGGAGTATGGTAAATTTGATACCATAAAAGTACCCTTTTATTACAAACAAATTCAGGAGAAAAAAAACTATTACATGCACTGTCAAGGACTCAAATCTGATGAAAATTTACTTCATCGATTTCATTATTTTGTTTGGAGGCAATATTGCAATGAAAACGCTAATTTCAAATTATCCCAAAAGGATTTTTTTAACAAACGAAACCTTTATTATTTTGAAACAACAGACCCCAAGAAAGTAAATTATAGATATCAAAGACAATGTGTTCAGATTTTTGAAAAATACGAGATTGAAGATTTTATTGACTACCCAAAAGAAATAAAAAAATTAATGAATAAGAATGATCGGTTTAAAATCATTTACAAGGATTCAAAACCTTTTTATCGAATGGATTCACATCATAAATTAATGAGTAATTTTGAACCAGATTCAGAAGATATGAATTGGAGTGTTGAAAAATTCTTTGATAAAATTAATGAGGAAACAATCGAACAATACATCAATTAGATATATTTGAAATAAGGTGTTACTCAACATAAATTGTTGCACCAAAAATAAATAAAAAAATGAAAAAAGCATTAGTCTTAGGGGCGGGAGGATTTATAGGAAGTCATATGGTTAAACGACTTAAACAAGAAAAATTTTGGGTTAGAGGTGTTGATTTGAAATATCCAGAATATGCAAAAACTGCTGCTGATGAATTTGTTCAAGGAGATTTGAGAGATCCTTTACTCGTAAAAAATGTAATGAGCGATATTCACTGGGATGAAGTGTATCAATTTGCTGCGGATATGGGTGGTGCAGGCTTTGTATTTACAGGAGAAAATGATGCCGATATCATGCACAACTCTGCTTTGGTAAATTTAAACATTGCACATCAAGCTGCAAAAGATAAAAATACAGAACGAATATTTTATTCTTCATCAGCTTGTATGTACCCTGAGCACAATCAACTAGATCCAGATAATCCAAATTGTACAGAAGATTCGGCCTATCCCGCGTATCCAGATTCAGAATACGGTTGGGAAAAGCTATTTAGTGAAAGGGTATTTTTAGCCTTCATGCGTAATTATGGAATTACTGTCAGAGTAGCAAGATATCATAATATTTTTGGGCCAGAAGGAACTTGGGATGGCGGAAGAGAAAAAGCGCCTGCGGCTATGTGCAGAAAAACAGCATTGGCTGAGGATGGAGATTCTATTGAAGTTTGGGGACCTGGAACACAAACGCGATCTTTCTTATTTATCGACGAATGCACTGAGGCGACGATAAGATTTATGAGAGGAGACTTTATCGGCCCTGTCAACATAGGATCAGAAGAAATGATTGCAATGAATGATTTTGCAAGGATGGCTATCCAAGTATCCGGAAAGAATTTGGCCATTTATAATATCGAAGGAGAAGAGTTTGAAACTAAATACGGTCATAAATGTCCAATTGGAGTAAATGGTCGTAACAGCGATAATTCCTTGTATTTTGAGAGAATTGGATGGAAAGTTTCAGAACCACTCATTGAGGGAATGAGAAAAACATTCGACTGGATAAACAAACAAGTCCAAAACAAATAGTGCTTTCGATTTGAGAGAAAGATTCTTACATTTTCTTTTCCGGGCAATTCTATTTCAATATTGGATCATTGCATATCTTTTAATTTTATTTTCATTTTTACTAAATAGAAGAAAGAAAAAATATATGATTGGTTTCTTCCCCTATTCACAGCGCGGAGGGGACGGATACCAAAGACGAGTAGTTGAATACCTCAAGTACTTAGATGAAGACAAGATATCATATAAAGTTTTCGATGTTTGCTATGAAGATGATTTTAGAAATGCTGAAAAAAGAAGTTCTACTCATTTATATGTTTTTTTACTTAAAAATTATCACAAAAGAATTTGGCAAACAATTGAAATCAATCGTTGTGAGAAAGCCTTTGTCCAGAGAGGAATGGTACCCTACTATTACTTAAGAAGAGATGTTTTATTAGAAAAACTAGCATCAAAATTATGCCCTTTTGTTGTTTATGATTATTGGGATGCTGTTTGGGTTGGAAACCTGAATTACACCATTCGTACTTCAAAAATTGCAACCAAAATTACGGTTGTTCATTCGTATCTACAAACTAAATTTGAGCCATGGAATAGCGAAACTCATATATTTCCAATAGCGATTAACTTAGATCATTATCATCAAAAAGAAAATTTCAATTTGAACGAGTCAAACACACTTTGTCTCGTTTATACAGGTCAAGCAAAACATGCTTCCGATATGATTAACATTATTGAAGAAAAGATAGATTTCAAAAAATTAAGCTTTAAAATAAAATTGAAATTAATATGTCGAGAAAAATTTTCTTCCATTTTTTTTGAAGTTATAAATATGCCGTTTGACCTTAATAAAATGAGTGAACGGATTTGTGCTGCTGATGTAGGTATATACGCTGTGGAGGATAACGAGTATAATCACGGTAAATTAGCTATGAAGTCATTGGAGTATTCTGCTTGTCAATTGCCTCAGCTCTCAACACCAATTGGATTAAGTCCTGCCCTAGAGCCCTCAGTTGATTACGTTCCATTAATGCCTGACCAAAATTGGAATGAAATTTTTGAGGAGATTTATACCAACAATGAAAAAAGAAAAAATTTAGGAGGAAATTCATTCAATAAGATTAAGAAAAATCATTCTGTAGAATCCTCTTACGCTGTGTTTAAAGAGATAATGGAATTATAATTAATAAATTAAATAACCCCAAATATGAATATTGATTTAACAAACAAAAATGTTTTAGTGACAGGAGGTGCTGGATTTGTAGGCTCTAACATCGTAGGCATTCTATTAAATAAAGGTGCGAAAGTAACCGTATTGGACAATCTATTTACTGGGAGCAAAAATCTTCTTCCCGATCACAAAAACCTTACTTTTATTGAAGGTGATGTATGCAATGACAGCTTAATTGAAAAGCTTGTACAAGAGTTTAAACTAATCATTCATGCTGCTGCTAAAAACATTATTATATCTACCAAGAACCCTTATGAAGACTACGAAACAAATATAGGCGGTACACTAAAATGGTTGATTGCCTGCAAGAAATACGGAGTAGAAAAATTTGTTTATACAGGATCCGCATCTGTTTATGGAAATCCTAGCGTGATTCCAATACCAGAATCTTCGGCAATTTACACCCTCTCCCCTTACGCAGTCTCTAAACTTGCTGGAGAAAATTATTGTATTTCTTTTTACGAATCATATAACATACCTACAACAATAGTTAGGTATTCAAATGTTTACGGAATAAATCAAGACCCTAATAACCCATACTGTGGAGTCGTTTCAAAGTTTTTCGAAAAAGCGCTAAATAATGAACCTATATTGATTCATGGTGACGGTGAACAAACGAGAGATTTCACATATGTTAATGATACTGCCCTTGCGACTGTTCAGGCCCTAACCAATTCTAAATCAATCGGAAATATATTTAATACAGGTTCGGGGTATGAAGTCTCTATTAATACCCTTGCAGAAAAAATTATAAAATTAACTGGTTCAAAATCAACAATTCAACATATTGATAAAAGAGACATAGACAATATCAGGAGACGAGCTGTAAACATAGAACACATTCGTAGGGTTCTTCGATGGAGTCCATCATATACAATGGATAAAGGACTTAAAGCTACCCTTGACTGGATTAAATCAAAGTAATTGACTAATATTCTTATATTATTGACATGTCCCTTGACTAATCAAGGAAGAATGTTAAATTTCATTGAGTCTTTATCCAAAGAGAACAAGCTGCATATTTTTAGCATTGCTGACGGTAATGATAAACAAATTACAAATAATAATATTTTCTATTACGATTATGAAGTAAAATCAGGATTTCGAAATAAACTCATCAAGCATACTTTTTTCTGGAAATTACATCGGGAGTTATTTAAAATCGTAAATAATAAAATTAAAGAATCTGACATCCACCTAATTATTTGTCACGATCTTCCTACACTAAATCCGGCAATTGAATTAAAAAAACAATATGACTCTAAACTTCTTTATGATTCACTAGAAATCTATACGGAAACAATAAACCAGTTTTTTCCATCCGTATCTGGTCTCAAAAAAATCATCGCAAAATTATTGGTGAAATTCATGCGATTCTTTGGAGCTCGGAGGGAAAAAATAATGATGAAGTCTTGTGATAAAATAAGTACTGTTAATGAATCATTAGCAAAATATTTTGAGAAAAAATATAGTCAAAATGACATTCAGGTCATCATGAATTGTCCAAAATATATAGAATCCACATCAAGTTCAATTGACTTTCGGAAAAAGTTTAAAATCTCACCTAATTCCAAAATTTTCATCTACCAAGGCACCTTTAATGAAGGCAGGGGCTTAGAACTTCTATTAAAATCATTTTACAAAGTAGTTCAAGCCAACGAAAATATCAAACTGATCCTTCTTGGAAGTGGCGTATTGAAAAATCAGCTTATACAAACCGTTCATAATTTAGATTTGACGGACACAATATTTTTTCACGATCCAGTTCCGTATGCAAATTTAATTGAACATACCATTGGTGCTGATTTTGGAATCAATTTATTGGAGCCCTTTAATCTAAGTAAAAAGTTCGCATCTCCCAATAAGCTTTTCGAATATATGCAGGCAGAGATTCCTGTTTTGTGTTCTTATTCTCCGGAAAATGATTTGATTTTTCAAAATTACTCAATAGGAGAACAATGTGACATCGATACTGAAAGTATCAAAGACGCAATACTAAAACTCTCTCAAAAATCAGTAGCAGAAATTGAATTACATAAGAAGATGTCACAAAAGGCTAAATCCAAATATTGTTGGGAAAATCAAGAAGAATTATTAATACAGAATATCGAATATTTAACTATGAACGAAAAATAATCTGATTTTTACCACTAACATTCCAATAATCGATAAAAATAGTTTCGCGGTCCTTATTATAATTTAATATCTCATCAATGTTTTGATAAAAAGCGGTGTGATTTAAGGCAATGAATATAATCTCGCAATTTTCTATAACTTCCTTAAATTCATAATTTTTATATGTATCATCCAACATTTGATTTGGAATATTAGGCTCATGAACATAGATATTCTTTGGAACTTCTCTTTCAATATACCTGACCAACTTTGGAACGAGACTGTCTCTTGTATCGTCAGTGTCCTTTTTAAAGGAGTAACCTAACACTCCTATATTTCTATTTGTAAATGACCTATGTTCTAATGCTTTTTCAACAAGAAATTTTGGTATAAATTCATTAATCTTCCATGCATTTAACAGCAGGTCACTATACGAATTTGTCTCATTAATCATTCCAAAGTCCTTTCTTAGACAACTCCCAGCTGTTAAGCCAGGAAATGGAATGTTGGACCTTGGATAATCAGTATTTGCCATTTTTATAATATCATAAATACTCACGTCATAATCTTCTGCTATTATCGCAAATTGATTACTTATTGAAAAATTAATATACCGATAAGTATTATTAAACAATTTCACCAATTCCGCGCTTACGAAATCAGTATGAAAAATTTGAGGGGTTAGGTTCGAAAATAAGTCTGCTGACCTCTTTGCGCTTTCATTATCCTCAGATCCGACGATTTGAGGCAAAATTTCTAATTCAACACGAGCCTTTCCTTCTGCAATTCTCTCAGGACAAAAACTTAAATAAATATCTTTTCCAATTACAAAATTGGTATTGTTCTCTATAAACAAATGAACAAATTTTGAGGTTTTAGGAGCAACAGTACTTCTCAAAATTATATTTTGACCTTTTACTAAATGTTTTATAATTACGCTTAGAACTTGTTTTAACTGAGACAGGTCCGTTTCTATATGAGCCAGAAGTGGAGTCCCGACCGTGATAATAACATTTTCAACGTCTTTAAGGTGAGTGAAATCAGAAGAAGAAAACAAATTGTTATTCTTTAAAATCTCATCATAACCAGGCTCATGAAAAGGCATGACTTTATTTTTCACAGAAGTATTAAGTTCTTCATTGATGTCAAAACCTATTACGGTTACACCCTTATTTATAAAGCTCAATGCCAATGGTAAACCTACCCGACCTAAACCTACAATTCCTACTTGATATTTCATCCTTTTTTGAATCCTTTAAAAATATGCTCAAAAGTACGGTTTTATTAGCAATCTTATATAACTTCGCCCAATACAATAATATAAGATCTAACTATATCAATTTTGAAAAAAGTATTAATCTTAGCTTGGGACTTTCCTCCTTATCAGGCCATAGGAGCAGCAAGACCAAACAGTTGGTTCAAGAATTTCAAGAAGAATGGTCTATATCCTATTGTAGTGACGAGACATTGGGATGATGAATTGAATTTCAAAGATGCCTATATTCGATCAAGCAATATTCAAGATACAATCATCAACGAAAATGAATTTGGGACAATTATTAAAACACCTTATAAGTCCAATTTTAGAGACCGTATAATTATCAAATACGGATACAGTCGCTTTGTTATTATCCGCAAAATATTTTCGTTTATCACACATACATTTTCTTATCGGTTTAATTTTTTATCCGATAAGAGAAGAGTTTATCATGAAGCGTTGAATTATATACAACAAAAAGACATTGACCTCATTTTAGCAACTGGAGAGCCCTTCATTCTGCATAAATTTGCTTTTAAATTATCCCAAAAAACAAAAACTCCTTACATACTTGACTATAGAGATGGATGGACTACAAGAGATGATAATTTGAGATTGAAAGGACCTAAAAAATGGCTAAATGACTATTTTTTCAGATATTTTGAGAAAAAATATTTAAAAGAGGCTTCTTGTGTAATCACCTCTAATCCTTTTGAATTGCCAAAAATCCAAAACATAGCGCCACATACAAAAATGTTTAATGTTTACAATGGATACGTAGAATCGGAGGTTGGTCTTGGCCAAGGCATTGAACAATTGTCAGATTGCTTCAGAATAGGATATGCAGGTAGCATATATCCATATAACAGAGTCGAAGACTTCTTGGAAGGATTAAAATTATTTATTTTAAAAAACCCTAAAGCTAAGTTTGAATTGCGACTATTGGGAATACAAAGTCAGCCAGATCAATTAAAAAGAATTGAAAATTATGACCTTATTCTTAAAAGTTTTATCGAATCTACGCCAAGGTTAGAAAAAAAGGATTTGATTGAATGGTTTTGTAAATGCAATAGTCTCTTGATTTTTACGAATCCTGAAATACATCTATTACCCTCAAAAGTCTATGAATATTTACCACTAAAAAGAAAAATAATCGTTTCCGTTAACGACGAGTCAGACTTAAAGGACATCATGGAAATGACGAATGCAGGTTTCAATTGCAATAATGCAGAAGAAATTGCCAACTCAATTGAATCAATGTATAAAGAATTTATTGAAACGGGCAAGGTAAAATCTGAAGTCAAAGATTTTGAGCAATTTTCTCGAGTAAATCAAGCTAAGAATCTTACAGAGATCATTAAATCAGAAATGAATTACAGATGAGACTCTACTCTTTAGATTAAGAAATAGTTAGCACTACCACTTTTTCAAAAAATGAATTTTAGTTTTTCTTTTATGATCAATTATCGTTGTATCAATAAACGACTTAATATAATTTGGAGTATATGAATTAGGCGTTTCTACTAGCCAGCATATATTGAAATATTCAAATGCCCGAAGTATTGATGCTTCTGAATAATCTTTATTTACATTATTTTTTCGGCAATAAACGGAATAGGCATTTGTGCTTTTATCATAAGTTTCAACATCATTCATTAGTGGAATTGAAAATTCAGAAATATCAGGAAGTGGAGAAAATCGTGAATAATAAAGACCAGGATGAACCATTCCTAAAACTTGATAGTCCTGCATGCCCCTTAATTGTCGAGAACTATTGAATTCACTTTTATAAAAAATAGCACCTGGTGTATCAAGCGCACCCCTTCTTTCAAAAACATTTTTTAATTCGTTCTTGAAATCTTTGGACAAGTAATCAGAATGAAATGAAACTTGAGTGTTGTAAAAAGAAAATAGAGCATAGCATGAAAAAACTAAAACGCCCATTAATTGAAGTTTATTTTTTCGATTCATGTATATCTCGAAGATTTTCGAAATAAAATAAATTGGGAGAACCGTAAAAAAGACATAATAGAAAAACTGGTATGCTTCATTCGTAGAATAATTGAATAGAAGATATGCACAAAATCCAGAGAGAAGAATTAAAATAAGCGTTTTTAAAGAAAGAAATTCATTTGCACGTGTAAATATTTTTCTATTCAACCAAAGAAATAAAATAAATGGAGAAGTAACCAAAAGGGAATCTAATATGGTTTTACCACCTATTATAATAAGTAATTTTAAATAGGAAAGAGATAAGATATAAGATAAGTCCAAAACATTTTTGGAATAATCGTCACCTACAGAATAATAGATAAAAATTCCTACTGAAATAAGTAAATAACTCAACGAAATCCGAAATAAAAAAATGGATTTTTGATCCTTAAATATAAAATCTCGAAATCGCTTTAATAGATTTTCATGATTTATGTCTTTTAACTTTTGTAGCCCTTCAAATAAATAATTGAAATAAAGAAATAGAAGGAGAAACATTCCTAAGGGAGCAGCTCCTGAATGCAAAAAGGGTAAAAAAAGAAAAATAAATTCTGCTTTTGTGTTTTTATTATATTTCGATAGGAAATAACAAAGAAAAATACCAATTATGAAGAAATATTTAGAGAATGTCCAAAAAGATTGTCTTCCCATGTTAAATGTTGAATTGAATAGCTCAATTTCACTGAAATATGGAATACACAAAAAAGTACCCATCATGAGAGATAATAGAACAAGATGATCTCTAAATTTAAGTTTATTGTAAAATTGACAAATAAACATGTTTAACATTGAAATACTTAGAATCGGAACATATAAAAAGACGATATAAAAATTATGAATGTTTGAGAGCTCAGAAATGAATGAAATCAACCATAAATCCGCATAATGGTATAAATGCCTCATATGAGAAAACTCGCTGAAATTATTAAATATACCTGATCGGTTTTCAACTCCAAAATGAGCCAATTCAAAGGAGTGATAACCGAAAAAAGCATGATCGTGCCCTATAATAAATTCATTACCACTATTGGCTACAAAAAAAATAATGTAACATGAAGAAACAAAAATCACTGGAATAAATACCTGATATATATTGTTGAAAAGAAAATGAATAGAAAAAAGTCGATAATTTTTAATCACTGACCAAATCGTATAAAATAAAATAACGAAAAACGGAATGCTATAAATGGTCTGAAAACTTGACTTTAGGCAGGCATAAGTTATTGTGAGGAATGTTAAACTTGTCAAAACTTGAACAAAAACGGATTGTCTAAAGTTTTCATTAGAAAAAAGAAACTGAACCAAAATAGCTCCAGACAATTTGAATATTAATAAGGATACTATTAAAGTAATAAAAACGCTGAGCCAAATGATCATCTACCTTATTCTTTTAAATTAAAAAATGATTTAATGGCATTCGTTATGTATAGCTGATCATCAACAGTTAGCTCAAAATAAAATGGCAAACGAATTAATCGTTTTTCAAATAAATCGCTATTCGGTAAATGATACTCATTATTATCTTTCAAATAATATTGACTCCTATGAAGACTCAAGTAATGAAAGACCGCATGAATATTCATGTTTTTAAGAAACGCTATAAGATCATCCCTTTGTTTGTTTGTTTTGCAAAGGAGATAAAACATATGTGCATTATTCGTGGCGTAATTTGGAATCTGAGGCAAATCTATAAATCCTTCACTTTCCAATGGCTCCAATTCAACCTGATAATTCCTCCAAATAGACAATCTCTTTTTTTGAATCACATCGATTTTTTCCAATTGAGCATACAAGAATGCAGCAATAATATCACTTGGAAGAAAAGAACTTCCTATATCTACCCAGCCATATTTATCAACTTCGCCCTTAAAAAAAGCGGAGCGATTCGTTCCTTTTTCCCAAATAATTTCTGCGCGCTCAATAAATCTATCATCATTAATTACCAACATACCTCCTTCTCCTGCAATGATATTTTTAGTTTCATGAAAGGAAAAAGTTGCCATATGACCTAAAGAGCCCAGAGGCTCTTTACTATTACCAAAAACATAATAACTGTCTATTCCTTGAGCCGCATCTTCAATAACAAACAAATTGTGCTTTTTAGCTATATCCATTATCTTATTCATATCACAAGCCACTCCAGCATAATGAACAGGCACAATTACTTTAGTTCTTTCAGTAATCAATGATTCTATCAAACCCTCATTCATTCCAGGATGATCTGAACGACTGTCACAAAATACAACCCTTGCTCCTCTGAGAATAAATGCATTGACAGTACTAACGAAGGTGTAGCTAGGAGCAATAATTTCATCTCCAGGTGAGATATCACACAATATTGCAGCCATTTCTAGGGCGTCAGTACAAGATGTAGTCATTAAGCATTTTTTGAAACCATATTTCTCTTCAAATCTCCAGTGACATTTTTCCGTAAATAAACCATTACCGGAAATTTTCCCAGAGTGAACACTTTGAGCAATATAATCTAACTCATTGCCAATAATTATTGGTTTATTGAATGGGATTTTTTTGGCCATAAGTGATATATATATATTCGTGAAGATTCTTCAAAAGAATAATTATTATAAAAAGAAATTGCACCAGTATTTTTTAGTTGTGTTGATACCTTAAGTAATTTAACATTGCTTTTTCTAAGATAAATAAATAATTTATTCAACAAACTTTTACCTACTCCCAATCCTTGATGTTCGTCATCAACAGCTATTAAACCGATGGTCCCAATGTCATTTTCTATTTTGAACGAAACAAAACCAATTACTTTATCTTTTTGGTTAGGTAAGGTATAAACAAAAACTTTATCTGAATACTCTGGATTTATTGACTTTTTAATCCAAAGGCTATAAAGATCATAAAAGGAATTTGAAGGTAAGTTCTTATCAAGTTTAAATCTAGAATAAGTCCCACTCAAAAAAGCAAGGTTTTTTAAACTAATAAAATCATGTTTGTCAATATTGAATTCTGATATTTGTTCGTTTTTATCGGCGATAAACTGTTTTTTTAAATTATCAATCTCTAATTGAAAAGTTAACTTTACATCAACCAATTGATTGTCTAAATCATCAATCTTTGTAACACAAAAAACGTAAACTAAATCATATTTTATTAAATCATTATGTTCTGCTCGAAAATTTTTATTTACACCTTCTAACTTCCCCACCTCTAAATCAAATAAATGAGAATCAAAATGCAATTTACTAATCATTAATCCTATCCTTTATAATGTAAATAGGCCTATTTTTGACATATTCAAACGTTTTACCAACGTAAATTCCAACAATTCCCAAAGTAGCAATTATAATTCCTGAAAGCAACCATATAGAGATCATCAAACTTGCAAACCCGCTAACACTAAAACCATACAGGTAGGCTTGTATAAAGTATATTAAAGCCACCATGAAAGAAATAAGTGATATGGTAAAGCCTAGAATAACCGAAATTCTTAAAGGTTTTTGCGAATTACTTATAATTACATCAAATGCCAGTTTAAACAGTTTGTAGAAATCATAATTACTATTGCCTTCCTTTCTTAAATTGTGTTGTACTGGAAGCCTTACTTTTTTAAAACCGACCCAATTTACCATGGCAGGAAAAAACCGGATTGGTTCCCGCATAGTGTTGATTGAATCAATTAAATTCCGACTATATATACCAAAATTAGCTACTGAATTATCCTGTTCCACTCCGGATAAAAACCTCAAAACTTTATAGAAAAAATATGACAAAAACTTCTTAAAAAACTTATCGTTCCGATGAATACGTTGAGCCAAAACTGCATCATATCCTTGTATTGCTTTTTCATAAAGCTTTGGAATTTCCTCTGGCACGTCTTGTAAATCACAATCCATTACCACAACCCAATCACCATGAGAAATATCTAACCCAGCAGTAATTGCATAGTGCTGACCAAAATTTCGACTTAAATTGATGCCTACAACTTTTTTGTTTTTTAAACAAATCTCTTTAATACATTCCCAACTATTGTCTTGACTTTCATCATTAATCAAAATGATTTCATAATCGTCTGCGAAAGATGATATTGCATTTTCAATTCTTAAAACGAGCTCATCTAGAACATTTGCAGCATTATACACAGGACTTATTACTGAAATATTCATGACTTAAACGATTAATTCAACTTCAAATATTAGTTGTGAAAATAACCATTATTATGATAAATCATAGAAATTATTACACTAATTAATAATAATTAATTTTAGCAACTCTTATTTAAATTTTTCGTTAATACTATGTAATTTAGATGTATTATGCTTATGATTAGTTCAAAATATTTCTGGAGTCTAATAATTGTACTTTTTACAATTCATAGAATTAATTCTCAGGAGTTGAGTCTGATTACACCTACAAATAATCTAGTAATAACAGATAAATCCCCCACACTCAATTGGAATGGTAAAGATGGAGCTGTTCAGTATCAAATTAATGTTTCATTGGATTCCACTTTTTCAACAGGAACTCAGCAGTATTTTTCCAATTTTGAAGAATTTCATTTGACAAATCCTTTATCCTCCGGACGGTGGTTTTGGCAGATAGAATCTTCTGTTGGTGGCAATATATACTTGTCGAATATTGGTGTATTTACAATTTTTTCACCCCAAGATTTTTCGGGAATAAAATTATGGCTTTCAGGAGATTCTATTGAAATAAATGGGAATGGAAGAGTAAATAAATGGTTTGATAAAAGTGGCAATAGTAATGATTGCGAAATGACCGTCGAGTCCGTAAAACCTTTTTTTAATATTGAAAATTCAATTATTTACCATCCAGTTGTTCAATTCAATGGCTCGCAGTATCTTCAAGGAAATACAATTTCTTCAATTAACGATGCCTCCTTTAATGCATTTATCATTTCAAATGGGTATGCAACAGGAGGGATATTACAAGGTTTGTTTTCTATTGGAAATTGGCTTTCAAGAATGGGTATCTACAGGAGGCAGTACACTCAAAGGTTAACTTATACCAATGGAAATAAAATTGTTGATATACCTAATAGTGCACCAAATTCCGGTTACAATTTTAATCTTTTCGAGGTAGATAAAAAAATCGATACAACGGTAAACCTATACCTCAATAATTTATTGGGTTCATCGTCATCAAATGGAACAGCCGTTGGTTCATTCGCTAATGGAACATTCAGAGTTGGTTATTCTAACTATAACAGGCTTAAAGGAGATATTGCAGAAATGATTATATATTCAGGTGGTTTAAGTGATGCAAGCAGGCAATTGATCTCCTCCTACCTTATGGATAAATATACACCTCCTTTGAATTTAGGACAAGACGTGAAAATTGATTACGGGTTTTGCGATACCCTAATTGGAAGTAACATTAATGATTATGAATCATACTTATGGAATACTGGTGATACTACAAAATATCTTCAAATAAACACGTCAGGAATGTACTCTTTACAAGTAATAGATCTTTTTGGAAGAATATCCGTTGATACAATTTTTGTTACATATTTAGATGATATCCCAATCATCCCAGATGAATTGGTTTGCTTCAATAATACATATTCAATTGAAGCCTTTATTCCTTCAGGAGACTATTCATTTAATGGTTGGAATGATGGCAGTACTGACCTAATTAGATTGTTAAATCAAAATGAATCTCTTTCATACACGATTGAAGACAGCTTAGGCTGCATGAGAACTAGTAACACGGCAACAATTACCATTGATAATTCATTAGAGAATATTTCACTAGGTTTAGATACTAATTTATGCTCAGGTAATTCTATTGAATTGGTTGAAACGTCAAACAATATAACGAATTGGCATTGGAATACCCAGGATACGACCGCCTTAATTGAAATCAATTCATCTGGAATTTACCATTTGCAGGTTACCAATTCAAACGGATGCATTGGACAAGATACTATACAAATCACAATAATCGGAACCGCCCCTTCCCTATCCTATTCCATTGAAAATGAAATTTGCCAGGCAAGTGAATTCAATTTTTCAGAAAGCAGCACAGTACCTCCCGGAAATACGATTTCACAGGTGGTATGGAATTTTGGTGAAGTAGATAGTATTTATTCCAGTTCAGGTACACAAAGTTATGCGGATTCGGGTATTTACATTGGATTCCTGGAAGTTTCCACTTTAGAAGGGTGCTCGAGTAAAGAAAACTTCGTTGTTGAAGTATTTCCAAAACCGATCATTAGTTTCGAAACCACAAACTATTGTCCCTATGAAGAAATAGGCTTTACTCCATCAAACAAC
>Ga0209632_10000882_pt1 | contig 31084 bp, 26 predicted proteins | sample COG_10_FD_184754 | JGI IMG/M metagenome (GOLD analysis project Ga0209632, IMG submission 184754) | Pelagic Microbial community sample from North Sea - COGITO 998_met_10 (SPAdes) (version 2) | ecosystem: Environmental > Aquatic > Marine > Neritic zone/Coastal water | place: Helgoland, sampling... | reverse complement strand
CCATATAGTTCTTCATTTTGTTCTCCATATAGTTCTTCATTTTGTTCTCCATATAGTTCTTCATTTTGTTCTCCATATAGTTCTTCATTTTGTTCTCCATATAGTTCTTCATTTTGTTCTCCATATTCTTGGGAAAGTTCTTCATTCATATCAAATTCTTGTGGATATAACTTTTCTTTTGGACCTGATTCTTCATCTACAAATCGTTGTTTTAATTCTTCTTCAATTGGAAATCTATATTCATCTTCTTCATCATTAAAATATGACTGATAATCAATATTATTTTCTAATTTAAGTTCTTTTTCTGTCATTAAATTTGAAGTTTCTTCATCTGTTGTTGTATGTTTCTTTAGGTGTTTCTTAATTACTTTTAAAGTTTTCTTGATTTGATTAATTTTTTTAGTTTCATCGTATGTTTCATCATATGTTTCATCATGTTCTTCATAATTTAAATGAGTTAAAACTTTTTCTAATAATTCTTGTTGAATATCTTTTTTGGATGTTACTTTGCTACTAATCATTTCTTCATCAAGACTTTCGTCATATGTTTCATCATTGGTTGTATAATATGGAATTAGATTATTAACCTGTTTTAATATTTTAGATAAAACTTTTTTATTAATTTTTTTAACTGGTATTTCTTCGTCTATACTTTCATCATATTGATAAATTGTTTTACATAAATTTGTAACTACCTTTTTTAAAGCTTTATCACGTGAGGTTTTTACATTTTGTAAGTTTTCATCATATACTCTCATTTCATCATTTAATTCTTGTTCAACATCAATTGATGCATAATTTTCTTCTTCTTCCTCATTCAAATCATATCTTGGTAATTCGTCTTCTACATAAATTGTACCCTTCTTTTGATTTTTCCTTATTTTGTGAGTATGCTCATGCTTATGTGAATGGGAATGTTTATGTGAATGTTTATATTTTCCAATAACTTCATCATCATAATATTCTTCCTCCTCGTCCTCTTTAACGTAATTATTATGCTTATTTTGTTTAGTAGGATTGAATACGGTCTCCTCATTATATTGATATTCTTCTTCGGCAAAAGGTTTAATATAATCGGTAGTTTCTTCATCTATTTCATCCTTATTATAGTTACCAATAATTGATTTAACAACCTTATTGGTAATGGTTAATGTTAAACCATTTGGATTATTTGATAATTCTTCTTTTAATTTTTGAATAATGTATGGTAACATTTCTGGATATTCTTGATAAATAGAAGAGTATTTTTTAGTTAAATATACTTTAATTTCTTTAATGTTAGTTAATCTTTCATTATCTCTATTATGAATAAGTTTATTTAAGGTTTGTTCTTCGTCGGTATAATCTAAATGTTGTTTTATATTATCTTCATCTTCTATTTCCTCGTCAAAATATTTAGATTGCATTATATTTTCATCACGTAATAAAGCATTTTTACTTCCATTATTGTTTTCAATTTCTCCTTCTTCAGAAAGTAGGAATCTTTGTAATTCATCATCTACAAATGGTCCTACTTGATAATCATCCTTTTTATTTTTTGAACTTTCGCCTTTTGATAGATATTGTTTAAATTCTTCTTCATTTTCAAGTTGTTGTAAATCATTATTTTGTTCATCATTGTATTGTTCATCATTATATTGTTCATCATTATATTCATCTTGATTGCTTTTATTTAATATTAGATTAGAACTAGCATTAGAATTTATTTTCTTATTAATGTTAGAATGTATCTCTTCATCAATTAGTGCATAATTTGTTTCTTCTTCTACAGGATTAATAACATCTTCATCAATTTCATCATCGTCTATATCACTATTTAGCTCGTCCACAATTTCATCAGCTTTATCATCATCTAATGATTTTTCATACTCGTCTAATTCTTTGGAATCCATATTATCTATACCTGAAACTAATTTAGTTAAGAAATCAAAATTCTCCTGTTTTTTACTATTTTGTGGTATACTGTTTGTAATAAATACAATTATACCAGCAATAATTAAAACAATAAATAAATTTTTTAAGTTTTCTGACATTTTATATATTTCTAACTGAGATTTTATTTTATTTTTAACCTATAATTTAAAAATATTGATTTTATCTTAAACTAAAATTATTATAATATTATTAATGGAAAGTACAATTAATAATATTATAGGCGACCCTTATAATTACTCCAAAGAATTATCTATTTCTAAACTAGAAGAAATAATAAAGTTCGCATCTGATAAATTTTTTAACGATGAGTCTGTGTTATCTGACTCAGTTTACGACTTGCTTGTTGATTTTTTAAGACATAAAGATCCTAAAAATAAAACTCTAAAGACAGTTGGTTCTCAAGTTAAATCTAAGAATAAAGTAAAACTTGATTATCATTTGGGTAGTATGGATAAAATAAAACCGCCTTCAAATCAACTTGAAAAATGGTTAAAAAAATATCCCCAAACGTCGTATATTATATCAGAAAAGTTAGATGGAGTTTCTGGTCTCTTAACATATAAAAAAAATGGTGATATTAAATTACATACTAGAGGAACTTCTACGCATGGTGTTGATATAACCCCTATTATTAAATATATAACTAGAATACCTTCATTTGAAAGAATGAAGAAATATATAACTGAAAATAAAATTAAAAATACTACCAATTCAGATAATATAATTGCATTTAGAGGTGAATTAATTATTAGTAGAAAATTATTTGATTCTGAATGGGCGTCAACAAAAAGCAATGCTAGAAATACTGTTTCTGGATTAGTTAATAGTAAAAATATAGACCCTGTCTTGGCTGGGTCAACATACTTTGTAGTTTATCAAGTTGTAGATCCAGAATTAACATTATTGGAACAATTTAAGATATCTAATGAAATTGGATTTAGGACGGTGCACTTTAAGAAATTGGATGAGATTAATTATAATATTTTAAGCGAATATCTTAAGAAAAGAAAGACTACTTCTAAATATATAATAGATGGAATTATTGTTTCAAATAATGAATTACATACAAGAAATACTACTGGAAATCCTGATTATGCTTTCGCTTATAAAGATATTTTAGAAGATCAGAAAGCTATCTCGACTATAGAAAAATTAGAATGGAATATTTCTAAAGATGGTTATATAAATCCAGTAGTTATTATAAAACCAGTTGAAATAGGGGGAGTAACAATTTCGAGAATAACTGCCTATAATGCAAAGTTTGTAGTTGATAATAAATTAGGAAAAGGAGCAAAAATTGAGTTAATTAGAAGCGGGGATGTAATTCCAAAAATACTCAAGGTTTTAGAACCAGCCAGTAAAGTAGAATTACCAGATATAAAATGGAAATGGAATAAAACGAAAGTTGATATAATTTCAACAGAAGAGAACTCCAGAGAAAAAGATATTAAGAATATATATTTTTTCTTTTCATCACTGGATACTAAAGGAATGGGAGAAAAAATAGTCGAAAAAATATATGATTATGGTTTAAAATCAATTTTAGATATTGTTAAAGCAACTAAAAAAGATTTTCTTGAAGTGGATGGATTTAAAGAGAAATCATCAGAGAATTTGATTAAATCTATAAAAGAAAGTATGACAAATAATTCGGAGGGAATTGAGTTAGAAAATTTAATGGCTGCTTCTAATCAATTTGGCCATGGTATGGGATCAAGAAGATGTAAATTAGTATTGGACCATCTCCCTAATTTGCTAACAGAATATAATAAATGGTCTGAAAATGAATTTATTGATAAAATTAAAGAAATTCCAGGATGGGATGATAAGACTAGTCAACAATTTGTCAAGAATTTCCCAAAGTTTATAGAATTCTATAATAATATAAAACAATATGTTAAATTTAAAAATAAAAGCACAAAGAAGAAAAAATCAAAATTGAATGGAAAAATAATAGTATTATCAGGATTTAGAGATAAAGATCTTGAGAAATTACTAAAAGATATGGATGTAGAAATAGGTACTAGTGTCTCGAAAAATACTAATATATTAATTGTTAAAAATGATGAAGTTTTAGAAGATAAAACAGGCAAAGTAAAGAAAGCAGAAGAATTAAATATAGATATTGTAACTAAAGATAATTTTAGAAAGTTATATTTAACTTGATGATTATTTAACATTTAACCTGTGTTTTTTCATACGAATAGCATGTGCCTTTATCATCTTTATATAAAGTATCTGAAACTTTATCAATTGTTGGATACTTAACTATTATTTTAGGTTCTGGATGTATGACATACAAAATCATTATTCCAACAAACATCGAAATTATAAAATAGAATAAAGTTATCTTGATCATTAAAGTATTCTAGAAAATTTTTAAATTATTTTAATTGATAAATATGATAATATTAAAAACATAAGTATTATAATACTTAAAAAAAACATAAGTAGTATGTTAGTATTTAAAAAAATATAAGTATTATAATATTATATGAAAATTGAATTTTTATTATCATTTAAAAATCATAAAGACACTTTAGAATTAGACAGTGAGTTTCTAAAAATAGTTTCAGAAAACTTCACAAAAAATTATTCCAAAAAAACTAAAAAAAAAAATATTAAACCTATTTTAAAATGTAATCTATTGAAGAATATTAAACTTCAAAATGATAAAAATAAAACCGAATACAAGGCCAATCTATTAATCAATAAACTCAGCAAAGATAACTTTGAAGAAATTATTAAAGAGTTCATTATCACATTTCTAGAGATTGAACAAGATGATTTTGATATAATATTAGAAAAAATATTTACCAAGATGATAAAGGATGATAAATTTATTGGATTGTTCTTTAAATTTTATAACAAAATATATACTATTTATAATAATTTATTTGATTTATCTAATCAGCATTTAATAGACCTAATTGAACAAAAAATAAAGTTTGACTATAATTCTTTAAAACTAGAAGAAGATTATAAGTTTATTGAAAATCTAGATTCAGAAGAAAATCGAATAAACGGGTTGAGATTAGTAATATTATTATTAGAATCTAATAACCTAAATAAGGATATAATTAATATTATTTCTAATTATCTGGTTGGTTCAAAATATATACCAGATATATATTTTTGGTTTTCAAACAAATATATTATAAATAATACCAATTTAGAATGTTATTATGATAGACTTAAAAACAAATTAACAGATGATATTAACAATAGATATATTATTTTACTTAAAAATCTATTAGATAATAATAATATTGAATATGATAATATTGAATACAATGAAGAATCTGAATCAGAAACGGAACCTGATAATGAAAGTGTATGTAATTTAGAAAATAGCACTGAAAAGTCCGAGTTTGAAATTGAGATTGATAATATACTAGAAGAATATATGTTATTAGAAGAGTTTGATGAAGTTTTAATGTTCATTGAACCTTTCAAACATGATAATGCAACTATAAAATTATTTATGAATTACTTATTAGATTTTTACTTTAACTCTAGTTTAACGAATTTAAATAAATTTAAAAATTTATTTATTAATCTTAAAAGAACAAAAATAATTAAATCAGATATATTCAAACAGTCTTTGTCCGAATTACTTTGTAATAGTGATAGTTATGATTATATGAATTTATCAACCAAAATTGAAAAATTAATAGATATATATAAAATAATTGAAGTTAAAGTTAATAAAGATTTTATTAAAAGCTTAAACTGTCCAGTTATAGCAATATAATAATATAATAATTAAACAATAAATTAAATATTGTTTATTTATTACTAGAATATGTGAAGGCATACCATAAATATAGAATCATAGTATATTATCAACCCTTAGAAATAAAAGGTGATATATTTATTTCAGAACAAACACTACTTCAAAAAGTAGATAGTGACAAATAATATAATAATTAGACAATCAACAATAGCTTATGAAATATATAAATCAATTAAACCATATATTATTTTAGCTACTATGTTTATAATCTTCTTGGATATTGTATTTTATTTTCTGATAACATATCTATTTCATCATTAAGAATAATATTCTTTCTCTCTTTCTTAACATTTGGTTTTATATCTTCCTCTTTCTTTATTACATTTGATAAATTATATGATTTCTTTTTTTGAATATCTTCTGTTTCTTTTCTTCCACTTTGATCTGTTTCTTCTAATATCATTCTATTTATAATTTGATTCTCAATATGTTCTTCTTTTTGTAATTCTTTTTGTAATTTGACTCTTTGTGCCTGTTTTTTTCTTCTATCTTTAATCTCAAGTTTCATTTTATTTAATCTAATTACTTCTTCTTTTTTATTTTCTATTTCCCTTTCATTCTTTATTTCATCATCTATTATTTTTTTTAAGTCTTCTTCTTTTTTCTTTAATTCTTCATTTTTATTTTCATTCTGTTTTTTTCTAGCTTCTATTTCTTTTATTCTTTGGTTTTTAAGTCTTGTTAATTTTAAATTTGTCGCATATCGTTTTCTTTTATATAAATCATCTAACATTATATAATATCTCTTTCTTCTTTCTATTTCTAGTTTTTTTACTATTATTTTATTTCTTTCATCTAATGTCATCATCTTTTTTAACTCTACATCTCTTCTTATGTATTCTAATTTTTTAGCATCTTCGATTCTATCATTGAGTTCTTCTTCTCTTTGTTTCATTTCAGTTTCAATTATATCATTATTCGATCTATCTTTATTCGAAATTAAGGTTAACAGCTTAATGTTTTTCTTGTATGTATAGTATACAAGATACATAAGTATTAATATAACTAAATAATTTAATATATTATTTTTATTCATTATATAGATTTATAAAAAAATTGTAATATATGTTTGGTTTAAATATAATATAGAAATGCTTATAAACTCCATAACGATTGGAATTAAAAAATATTAAACCTTTTTATTGGGGTTAATTCAAAGCGTATTTTAGAAAAAAGAAAATTTATCATCAAGAAGCATATATATTCATCTTGAGAACTAATTTATGCTTTAACTTCTTGAAATAGTTTGGCTTTTCTTTCATCTACATCGCCTACTATATAACCACATCTTTCTTTCCCTTTATAGAATGAAATCCAAGAAGTTTCGCCATATTTATTATTACTCTGTACTCTTACTGGTCTACCACTAGATTTACAAAATTGTGCTCCCACCTCAGTATTAAGATATTGACAGTTAACATCCCCACTACAATTTACTTTAGCAGTTTTAATACTTGATGCTTCTATATTATTTGTTTTAATACCTTCTACTTGAATATTAGTATTAGCCCTCAATACATTACCAGACTCGCCATGACTATATAAATTACCTCTAACGATTGCTGGTCCGTTAATATTAACATTCCCGTTAATATCTAATTTACTATTTCTATGAGGTAGAATATAACCCGTTCTTTTATGACCATCAAAGAATGATAAATAAGTTTGTTCATTTTCATTGTTACTGGGTTGAATAACAAGTGGTCTTCCACTATTAATACCAAATATACCCTTTTCACCAAAGTTTCCTGAACCTTTAATAGTAGAATCTTTATCTACGGTTAGATTGCCTCTAATAATTACATCTGATGGTAAAACTAATCCAGTACCATCCTCACCACCGCCTTGTAATTTCTCAGCAATAGTTGACAAGTTTCTAATAGCTTGAATATCTGCTTGATATATTTCATTAATCTTTTCTTTGATTATATCTTTAATATCCTCTTCATTTGGTATTTCGTCTGTATTAGTCATATTTTCTTGATTATTTTTTTTACAATATAAGATAAATAGTATAGTTATTAAAGTAATATAAATTAAATCTTTTATTTCCAACATATATATACATTTATAAAATTAATTTGTAAAGTAAAAATTTAATTATTTATTTCAATGTCAGCTGATTGCATAAAATGGTCTGATGGAAAATTATCATCTGGAATAGAACCTTTGTTTTCTAAATAACTACTATCTATTTCTTTCATAGCTCCAATAATATTTATATGAGAACTAACAAATATATAATCCAAAGTATTTTTAAAATTGAAAGTGTAGTTAGTATGTTTTGGTTCTTGACCAAATACTTTATGGTAACAACTGGTCATCTGAAGAGAAGTGTACCTTTTTGGAGTGTTTAAAAAGGGTAAAGGATATTTAAAATCCTCCATATCAAACTTATTTAATGATATTCCAGTAGTAATTCCATGATAAGTTGAACTTTTTGGTGTTGAATTAAAATCCCCAGCTAATATTACTGGTATTTTTCCGCCGTCTGTAATCTTTTCAATATATTTCATCAACATGTAACCCTGAAAATTTTTAATATCATCAAATAGTGGGTTCGCCTCCAAGTGCATAGATACTATAAAAAATTCTTTATTGGTATTTCTATCAACTAAATATAGAACTACACTTGCAAACCTTCTCATTATCTTTTTTTCAAACTCAGATAATCCTTTTTTTTCCAAATATTTCGAACTGATTCTAAAATAATCTATTGTACCAAGCTTCATCAAATGAAATCTTGATAATTTGAATAAAATAATTATACCAAAATTATATTCTTCTTTTTGTGTAGAATATTTTGGATTATATTGGGGTGCATAATAACCATAGTAACCATTGGAATTAAAATACTTGAGAATATCATCATATACTACATCAGTTTGTGCCTCTTGAAAACAAATTATATCTGGGTTCTCATTCATCACCTCTTTTTTTATTAATTTAAATCTATTAGACCATTTCATACATTCTTCTGAACAAGTTTCTTTGTGTTTATTTCCTTGAGTGGCAATCGGAGCTAAAATATTATAAGTAACAACTCGTATTTTATTGTCAGATTTTTTAATATGTTTATAATATCTTTTAATCATTATAATAAAATATATAATTTATATTTTATTTTAAATTTTATTTATTCTTCTGGTCTTCTAAATATATATTAGATAAACATCCTATTAGTTGTAAAAGTGAATCATTACCTTCATTTACTTTTATATAACTGAAACTTACTATATTAAATAATTTCATTTTCTTATGTTGTGGAATAACAAGGTCACTGTTTGGTTTTATTAAATAATCTAAAAATGTTAAAAGTATATCACTTGCATTATATCCATTTTTATAAAGTCTAGTCAATTCTAATAAACTTTCTTTAAATTTATTATTCAAGCATAGATCTAATATATTTCTAATATAAGCCGGTTTTGGTTTATCTAAAAGTTTATAAATATTATCAACACTCAAATCTGCATGAGTATATTTAATACATTCTAAATTATTTATTGATTTTCTTATATCTTTATCAGAAATAAAAACTAATTCATCAATAGATTCTTGAGTGTACTTTATATCTTCTTTTTTACAAATTTCTTTTAATTTATCATTAATAAAAGAATCTCTTAAACGTGGATAATTAATAATCATACACTTAGATTGAATACTTTCATTAACTTTAGTCGAATCATTACAAATAAAAACAAATCTACAATTCTTCTTATATTCTGCAATAATATTACTCAATAAATTCTGTGCTTTATTTGTTATACTATCTGCCTCGTCTAATATAATAAGTTTTTCAGGACTATTCGTAATTTTCTGACAAAAAGGTATAATTGTATTATTAATAATTGATAATCCTCTATCATCCGAAGCATTTAGTTCTAAAACATTCTCACTATATTCGCGAGGGTCGGTATATATATTTTTTGCTATAATAAGAATTGTAGATGTTTTACCGGTTCCTGGTTCACCAGTTAATATCATATTAGGTATACATTTGTGTTCAATAATTTTATAAATTTTTTCTAATAAAAATTGATCTAATAGTATTTCATCGGTATTTGAAGGTCTATACTTTTCTATCCAAGGTAATCCTATAACCCTATCTACTATTTTATTCATATTAACTCATAATATGATTTTAGTTCTAAATGATTTTAGTTCTAAAGGATTTTAATTATATGATAATAATAAACGCTACAACTTTACCAATACTTTGCATTTGATATTGAGTTAAAAATAAAATAATATAATATCATAATATGAAAAATAAAAATAATCAAAAAATACGTCGTAAACAAAAAACGAAACCAAAGGAACCAACTGAAAAAGTTTGGAAAATTGGTGATACTTTAATATATATAAAAACAAATGAAGAAGTGGAATTAGTTAAAATACATTATGACGATATTGTACCTTACTATACTATTAGAATGGAGGGTGATAAAGAAAAACAAACTACTATAGATAATCTAACTTGTATAAAATAACACTCCTTATGAACCACACTGTCAATTGTAAACATTCTATTGAATTAATTCAATAGAATTTTTATAAAAATATTTTAATCTACTAATGCATGTTTAAGTACTTCATCAATATGTTCAATTAATACCACTTCAAAATTCTCATCTTCAGGTGATAATCCATCTCTTCTCATTTTTTCCAAATCTTCTTCATTCTCTTTAGGAATTAATACTTTGGTAGCACCAGCACGTTTAGCTCCATTTAGTTTAGCATCAACACCGCCAATTGCAGTGACACGTTTGCACAAATCAATTTCACCGGTCATAGCAATTTTATTATTAATTTTTTTACCTGATAATATTGAGTAAATAGCCAAAGTCATTGCAGCACCAGCTGATGGACCATCTTTAGGAGTAGCAGCTTCTGGTGTGTGAACGTGTAAACCAAATGCTTTTTTTTCTTGTCCATCCTTAATTAACTGGTCTTGTTCCTCTTGAGTTAATAAAGTAAAAGCAATCTTTTTAGCATACTCAACAGATTCTCTCATTACTTCTCCTTGTTTACCAGTCATTGATAATTCTAACATCTTATCAGCTGGATATTTCATAACTTGAATGACTGTTAAACCTCCAATGCCTGTAGTGGTAGCATATAAACCATTGACCAACCCTACACTAGGTTCATCAGAAATTCTCTTAACTCTAACTCTAGGTTTATTTTCAAATAAAATACTAACATATTCTTCTGTTATCTTAAATGGGATTTTATATTTGTCTCTATCATGTAATCTATTCAAGTTTACATCTCTAACAATTTCTTGAATCTTTTCTTTTATCTTACGAACACCCGCTTCATTAGTATAGGTTTCTACCAAAAATCTAATCATATCTTCAGATATATCAATTTCATCAGGACTGAATCCAACCTCTTTTAATATTTCTGGTAACATGTAGTTTTTGATAATATGAATCTTTTCATGAATCATCAAAGGATTAGTCTCAATGATTGTAATTCTATCTCTTAAAATTGGATCAATTAATGAAACATCATTAAAAGAAAATACAATTAATGCTTTTGATAAATCTAGCTTAATACCAGCAAAATATTTATCTTCAAATTCATCGTTTTGAGTTCCATCAGTTAAATGGGTTAAAATTGAAATTATCTCTCTTCCATGTTCTGTTTGGGATACCTTATCTATTTCATCTATAAATATAATAGGATTCATACACTTGCTACTAATTAAAACATCAACTATTCTACCCCAAGTAGAACCTACATAAGTAAAATTATGACCAACTAAAGTAGACCCATTCACAGAACCACCAATAGGTAAGAAAGCAAAAGGTCTTGATTCCCCATTTTTATCAACCAAGCATTTTGATAAACCATTTTTAGCTAATGATGTCTTACCTGTACCAGGTGGGCCTTGTAATCCTAAAACAGCACCAGTAGGCTCACCATTAATCCATTGAGCAAAAATTCTTTCTAATTGAGTTTTAGCTTCTTTGTGACCATATACAGCACTATCTAGTTTAGAACGAACATTTTTTAAATAATCTGTTCTATCTACTAAATAAGTGTTCCATTCTTCGAATGCTTTAGACTCTTCACCTTGTACTTTAGCTAAGAAGGCAGATATCTTGATATCAGATGATAAATCCTCATCTGGATACTTTATTTTCATTTTATCAGTGAAACAAGATTTAAATTCTAGAATTTCATCCTTGCTTAAAGTACCAAATGGAATCTTTAATAAACCATCTAACCAAGATTGGGCCTTGTTGTCACCTTGGAAATTATTTTTCATAGATTTTAACTTTTCCATTGCTTTTGTTTTTACTTCTTCATCTATTTTCATTAATGAAATTCTTCTTTCATAAGGAATATCAGAACAAGATAATTTATCTAATTTGTCCTCGTCTTCCTCTACTAATCTTTGGGAACTTTCTAATAATTCACGAATACTATAATGTAAAGATTCATAAATCTCTCCTGCAATATTCTTCTTATCTTTACTCTTTAAAACATCATATAAAACATAAGCTAATTTTTGGTCGTCCTCGTTACTCATCAATAATAAAGTTAGAATATCAACCTTTCTATATTTACTTGCTAACAAAAATTCATTTATTAATGATAATAATGGTTTACCTTGTATTCCCTTAAAATCATGAAATTTTTTCTTCAAATCTTCACACAATTCATTAGTAGTACATGCCACTATATCTCTAAGATTAATAATCTTAAGATAATTGTTTTTAAAAGTTTTAGGAACATCGTATAGGTTATATGACATTGCTGATTTATGGTCTCTGTATTTATCATCTACAAATGGAATATTTCTGGAAACATTCAAAACATCATCTTTAAAAATACCTTGAATTACCAAAAACTTTGTACCAATTTTTAAATATACACATGCACCAAATTTATCCTCGAAAAGACTTGCTGACTTTGAATTCTTTGTAATCTTAATTTTTTCTCTATCTAATATTCCTATACATTCTATATTATTGAATTCATTATCACGTTCTCTTCCTTTTTTTGGTGAAGTTTGAATTAACTCATTGATACTCTTTAGAAAAGCAGGCATACTATTATCTCCAACAATAATTGATGATGTTTTACTACTTGCCCCCCCAAGTATTGATTCTAATAAATCTTTTGCCATAATAGCATTTTTCTTCTTTGGTTCTGTTATATTTGGGAAAGGAACTCCTTCTTTATGTTCGTCCGAATCCCAAATACATATAGGCTTGAAAAATCGACTCACAAATAGTATTTTATCAATTTCTGATTCATTATAATTATCTATCCATGATTTTCCACCAAATAACTCAAGAATATAATTGAAATTTTCAAAAGAAATATGATTACAATATTTAATTAACAATTTATATACCTTGTAAAGTTTTAAATTTACATCTTTTAATTGCATATTCTTTAAAGTTCTAAACGATATTCTATTAGGTATGGTTGTTAAGATATCATTTATTTCTTTTAATTCGTCAAGAATTATCATAAAACTAGCATTTGTTCCTGCATATATATTAATTTTGTTACACGTTATTAAATTACTTAACATACTCATTAACGAATCTTGATAGAAACATAGCTGGGTATTTATACTTTCAATTTCAGATTTAATAAATCGGTATCTTCTTTGAAATAGTGTCAAAGAATTAACTTGTTCCAAAGTTAATTTACTATTCATCTTATAATTGATTGATATTTTAATTTTAAATATATATTATTATATATATTTTTATTTAAAACTGAATTATTTTAATAGTTCATCTGCTAACTCTAAATATGTATTTTTACTTATTTCTAAATTAATTTTTATAAGTTCGCTTGATTCGTTTACTTTAAATTCAAAATTCATTATAACCTGCTTCTCTTTGTTTTCATCCTCTTCAACAATAAATTCAATCTTTGGAATAGTTTCATCAATATATTCTGAATCAGAACTTTGATCACTATCACTATCACTATCACTATCACTATTGCTACCAATATCAATATCAATATCACTATTATCATTATTATTAAGTTGTTTGTTTGCGGTTATTTCATTGTCGACTGTAATCCCTTCTTCATTTATATAAAGATCTGTTAATAAAAAATTCTTTAATATTTTTTTAGTCATCTAATATTACACTATAAAATTTATTCATATTATTAAAATTAAACGCTTATAAATTTACCAAAAGAAGTAAATGAAGCCAAATGGTAATATCAAAAGTGAGTTTTGATAATCAAGTTATTAGAGGACATTTATAATACACTTTAATTGGTTATTTTATAATCTATTAATAATATGTACTACGAAGAAGAGAATGATGTATTTTTAATTTTTTATCATAATAAAATAGATAGTAGCTTACCATTCAACGGGTGGTTACATAATTGTATATTTTGTAAAGCAATTACATCAAATTATGAAGATTTTGATTATAAAGAAATAAAATTTAAGATATTAAATTGTGTCTCGTGTAAGAAATCTAATCAAAAGATAAATATAAGGAAGATTTAAATTTGTGGATAAAACAGAATATTCCAGTTATTTATAGTAATTCATGTTGTTGGTAATTATTTTATTACTAATTATAATGGATTATACAAAAGTTTTAAAAAAGATAAATACATATTATTTATTTCTAAAAAAAAATAATAAAATATCGTTAATATTAAAAAATTCTAATAAAAAAGAAATATTTATTGATTTTAAAAATAAATATTTAGATAAAGTTAAGAAAGAAGATTATAATATTGTTAATCTAATACTCTTAAAAATAAAGCAAGTTCCATACAATCCTCAACAACCTATTAAAATGATTTTTGGTCCTATTAAAGTCGAAATTACTTTCTTTGAACTATCTAAAAGAGGAGCAATAAAGGTAAATCAGTTTGAAACAAGAAATAATCATTTATTCTATACGATTAAATATCTAGAACAAAGTAAAATATCTACCAAAGATTTTAAAAAAATAGTACAATTAGCTATTGATAATAAATTAGAAAAAAGATTATTGGCACCAAAAACTATTGAACAAATTGAATAATATATTTCCATTAAATCTTCATATGTGTAAAATTGAATTTTAAATGATATAATTCCAATCACTATATACAAAATAAAATGAAACACTTGATTATTAGAGTAAATAATGGGGATAATTTTCGTAATAGTAAATACCCATTTTGGGGAGTAAAACGAGGAAAAAATGGATGTGTAAAGACAATTATAACTAAAATAAATCCAGGTGATATATTATGGTTTATGACTTCTAAAGAATATGGAGGTAAAATGATAGGAATGAGTGAGTATTGTGGATTTTATGATAGAAATGAGGAACCTTTATTACATATTAATACAAAATCAAACGAGGAACAAAATTGGAAAGGTGATGATTTATGGGATATTCAAATACACTATTGTAATCTATATATTACAGAAAAACAAAATATTACAGCATGTATACAATGTGCCAGTAATATTTTACAATATGAAACATTCAAAGATAAAATAAATAGTGATTTGTATGAACATTACAAAAATTATAAGTTCTATACTGAACCAAAAATATTTATATCAGAATAATTTAACCGGAAATGTGTTCCATTTTAATTCTATTTAAAAAAAGCAATTTAATCTATTTAATGCAAGACGCTGAATATAATATTTTAATTATTGTAAATCCAAAAAGTGGCATATCAAATAGTATATCAAAATTAAATTACTTTACTTTCAATTATATGAAAAAAGAAAAATATAAAATTATTACTATTAAAAATGAAAATTTTCTAAATTATTTTATTGAAGATATTGATACATATAAACATATACTTGTTTTTGGAGGGGATGGAACTATATCATCAGTTGTTCAACATATTATTAAAAAAAATATTAGTATTGGTCATATCCCAACTGGTTCTGGTAATGGATTAACTAATTCTTTATTAGCTACCAGAAATATACATATGGAAAATGATTTAACAACTGTTTATAAAAATCTATCAAATGCCATTACAAATAATATTACTAATATGATTGATACTATGACAGTCAAAATGTTAAATACTAATCAAACTATCCATAGTTTCCTTTTTTTATCCTGTGGTATATTTTCTAATTTGGATTTGAATACTGAATGGATGAGAAAGCTGGGCGAACTTAGATTTATTTTAGGTGCAATATATGAATTAATAAAATATTTCTTTTTCGGTAATAGTATATATGGCGAACTAGAATACTTAGATAGTGATAATAATGTTAAAATCACTGAAAAAGGACAGTTTGTCTTTTTCTTAGCCAGTAATAATAGTCATACCAGTAGAACTGCGATAACTTCACCATATTCTAAACCAGATGATGGTTATATATATTTATCATATTTAATAGAACCAACTAATACTTGGAATCTCTTATTAATATTATTGGGGTTAGAGGATGGTTCTTATATAGATAAATTAAAATATAGAAAAACAACTTGGTTCCGTTTTACACCTACTAATGGTATTTATGATATTGACGGAGAAAGATATAATATTGAACCAATAGAGGTCTCTATTAACCCTAAAAGTTTAAGATTTTTATACTAAATTTAATTGTATAATAATTGAAATCTTCTTTAATTATTTGAATATCAATATATTTAATGAATGAAATATGTATTTTTACAGATGGTTCTTCTTTAAATAATCAAAAAAAAGGGAATAGGAGAGGTGGTGTTGGTGTGTTTTTTGGCGATAATGATACCAGAAATATTTCTATACCGTTAAAGGAAAGTGATAATAATAAGGTGACTAATCAAGTTACAGAATTATTAGCATGTATTAAAGGTATTGAAACTATTAACTCTACCTCAGAAAGTTCGGATTGCCAAGTAGTGATTTATACTGACTCTATGTATGTTGTTAATATGATGACTAAATGGGCTATTAACTGGGAAAAGAATAATTGGACTAAGAGTGATGGGAAAATTGTGGATAACCTAGAATTAGTAAAAAAATTATATTCTTATTCACAGATTGGTAATATACTTTTTAAACATGTTAGAAGTCATATGAAAGAACCTAATAAGAATGATCCTACATATAAAATATGGTATGGTAATGATAAAGCTGACAAATTAGCTGTAGCTGCTGCTCAGTCACTTTAATAATAGTATAACAATTACATATTCTTATCCCACCATTTTTTTAATTCCGAAAATAAATAAAAATTAATTCCTTGTTGTACTCCAAGTCTGGTCATTCTTGGAAAACAACCACGATAAAATGTAGATAAACCTTCGTTATATGTACTTTTAATAATAGATAATACGGGTGTATTACTTGATTGTCTTCTTGTTTTAATTACATCAATTGGATTATTAATAACTACAGCGGTCATTCCAGCTAGTGAACCAGCTACAATATTAGTACTACCTGATTGGAAATATTCATTTTCATAGTTCTTTAAAATATCACTATAAACACCATGGAAGTAAAATGATAACCCTTGGGATGTCGATTGTCGAAGTATAGACCACGGTAATCCATTATAAAATCCAAATATACCGCGATTATTATAAATATATTTAATAGATTGTGTGTATGTCATTACTTGTTTAATACTATTTGTTTTAATAGTTTCACTTATATTATATATTACCAATGTCTCAGTCATACCAGCACCAATACCAGCTAATAATTTATTATCTAAATATTTATTATATTGTTCAAATGAATAGAACCTAATTCCAACTCTTGGAAAAGTAATAATACTTTGTGGGATTGAAACTTTAAATCCATGTATTAATTGTTTGTTAAAGGGTAATTTAGTACTTTTTACTAACTGTCTATTAATCTTATAATAGTCTAATGGAAATGTTATAAACTGTGAAATGGTTCCAGTTATTCCGCCAAAGAGAAATGATTTTCCTTTTTGAGTAGTTGAACTATTTGATTCCATATGTTTTTATTATTATAATTCATAAAAAAATTTTAAGTTGGGCGGTAAAAAATATATTTAAAAATATAATTATAAAAATATATTTAAAAATATAATTATAAAAATATTATATGAGTAAAATTATTTGTGTTAGCGGATATTTCGACCCAATTCATATTGGACATCTAGAATATTTTAAGAAATCGAAGGCATTAGGCGACAAACTTATGGTAATTGTTAATAATGACGATCAAGCTATATTAAAGAAAGGAAAGCCATTTATGCCAGTTGATGAAAGAATTAAATTAATTGAAGAATTTAGATGTGTTGATATTGTAGTCAAGTCAATTGATGAAGATAGAACTGTTTGTAAAACGTTAGCAACTGTAGAACCAAAACCAGATTGTTTTTGTAATGGAGGAGATCAATTTAACAACATAATTCCAGAAGCAGTCATATGTGAAGAAAGAAATATACAATTAATTGATGGATTAGGAGATAAAATTCAATCTAGTTCATGGTTAATAAAAGGAAGTCAATAATATTAACTCCAAAATAATATATATATATAAAATAATAAAATAATACAATAATAATATTTAATTTAATATATTATTATTCTACTTATTATTCTACCACAACAGATTTAGCTAAATTTCTTGGAAAATCGGGATTTATATTTCTTTTAATTGATAATTGATAAGCTAGTAATTGTAATGGAATTATTGATAATAAATCACCAAACCGCTTATTATAAGGTAAAATTAATGAATTATTAATTTCACATTTATCATTATTAGTAATAAATAATATTGGTGACATTCTTGATTTTATTTCTTCATAAACATTTTTCATTTTTGAATAATACTCATTATCTGGTGCTATTAAAATTACAGGAAACTCTTTTGATAATAGAGCGAACGGGCCATGTTTTAAAGAACTTCCACTATACCCTTCTGCATGAATATAACTAATTTCTTTTATTTTTAATGCAGATTCTTTTGCAATTGATTCAGAACCCCCTTTACCTAAAATAAAAAGATTATCTTTATTAACCGTGTCAATTATATTTGAAATATTCTTTTTACTTATATCAATACATTTTTTAATATGAATTGGTAATTGTCTTAAATCACTAATAAAATCTTTCCTTTTACTACAATTCTTATTATGAATTTGACTAAACCAAATTGCGATCAAAGATAGAATAATAACTTGATTGGTAAAACATTTTGTTGAAGCAACTCCTACTTCTCTTCCAGCATTTAAATAAACACCACAATTAACCTCTCTTGCTATCATAGAATCTACCACATTAACTATTCCAATTAAAAATAAATCATTATCTTGACCTATTTTTATACAACGGTGTAGGTCCTTAGTTTCGCCAGATTGTGATAAAAAAATTAAAGCAGTATTTCCAATCCTTGGAATATCTTGTGTATTAAATTCGGCACCATCATAAATACTTGTGGTATTAAAATTACATAATTCTTTAAAATAGATACATCCTAATAAAGCTGCATTATAAGAAGTTCCACAAGCTAAAAATATTATATTATCTATTCTTTTTAAAATTTCGGTATGACCTTCTAACCCTCCTAATTTTACTTTATTATCATCTAATAATCTGCCTCCAAAACTTAAAGCTCTTAAAGAAGATTCAGGTTGTTCTTCTATTTCCTTAATAGTCCAATGATCATAAGGATATGGTGATAAATCAAAATTACTATTGATAGTATCTTTTAATTTGTACTTGTTATCTGTTTTTATTTTTAATTTACCATCAGAGTAATATATCTCACACAAGTCGTTACCTTCTAAAATAAAATAGTTCGAAACTTTGCCATTAAATCCTGATTGTTCTGAACTGATTATAACAAAATCTTCATTTTCTGAAACTAATAATGGACTACCTCTTCTAACACAATATAATTTATTTGGTTCATCTACATTAATTATTAATAATCCCCATGTTCCTTGTAATCTGTTTAAAGATGTCTGAATAGCTTCAACAAATGTAACATTTGTTTGATCATAATAATATGCAATTAAATTAACAATAACTTCTGTATCAGTTTCTGAAACAAATTTAATACCTTTCTTTATTAATTCATTTTTCAATTCTAAATAATTTTCAATGATACCATTATGTGCTATAATAACCTTATTATCATAACTAACATGAGGATGTGAATTAATATCAGTCTTTGCTCCGTGTGTAGCCCACCTAGTGTGTCCAATACCTATATTAATATTATTTGAGTTAATATTATTTATATTTGAGTTAATATTATTCTCTAAACGTGTGATAGCATTTACTTCATCATTACTAGCATATTTTATTGTTTCAAAACTATTAAAATTATTAAAAGAAATACCAGCACTATCATATCCTCTATTTTGTAATTGTTTTAATCCATTTAATATATTTAAAAGAATATCAATATTGTGTTTGGATATCATTCCAATTATTCCACACATTAGTATATTATAGATTTTTTTATATTAAATTTATCAAATAATATATTTTTTTTTAACCATAACAAATATAATCTTCTTTTTAAATTTTCATAATTTAGGTCACTATTATCAAGTTTCATTTCTTCGATAAATATATGTATATTTCCAAAAGATTCAAAATTAAAAGGATTAATATTCCTATTAATAAATTTTGGCATTATTAAAGTTAAATCATAGATATTTCCAAGAGTATTATTTTCTTTTAATATCTTGTACATACTGTGAAACCCTCTTGCTTTCGGCGCCAAAGTATAATTATAAATTGGTAATTTATTTTGATAACAAAAATCTAATGTCTTTTTATGTTTTTCATTAGTATAACGGGTTCCTTCCGGATATATAATTATAGTTCCCTTATTAATTCTCTTTAATTGTGTCTCTAATAATTTTTGATCTTGTTCCCAATTTCTAGTTAATTTAATATCATCCTGTAATAAAGAACCAAATATTGGAATCTTTACTAAACTGTCTTTTAAAACAAAATACCAGTCTCTTATATTAAAATGATTTAGTATAGCAATAATAATTATAATATCTATTCCAGAAATATGATTAGAAATAAGCAAATTAACTTTATTATTTTTCTTAATATCGCCATTTATTATAAATTTATCAAAAATATTTTTAATATTGTTACTTATTATATCTTGCCATCTTCTTTTAGCTAGTAATATTCCACCGCTCTTATCTTTATTAAAACGATAATAAAAGACCCAAATAATAAGAATATAAGATATTATATTAAAAATCGCAATTTGTTTTTTTAACATTAAATAATGTTATTATTTTTTATTTATGTAACACGCGTTAGATAATTTAGCATAATTTATTTTATTAAAGAAGAATAAACAAATGGTAATCTTGGTTTATTTATTTTAGCATCATCAATAAAAAATTTAACAGATTCATTATCTATTCCTTCAGGATTATAGTAACAAATTGCCGGCGAAGGGTGATTAGAATTGATATTCCAATAGTCTCTCGCGAGCCAATAAAAAGAATGAAATTTATTAGCCCCTTCAAGATATTTAATTAATTTTAAGCATAATGATGCATTAATATACTCTTTATTAATTGTTTTTAAATATATTACGATTAAATCAATAATTTTTAGTATGTTTTTTTCTTTTGTTTGTTTTACTAAATTAAATATATTGACCTCTTCTTCTTGAGATATTATTATATGTTTTATTGATTCATCATATCTATTAATTAAATCTTTTAATGTAATTATCTTTAATTTACCCAAATCTTCATTATGATGCAAAGAACATTTTTCTGTATCCAAATAGGAAAAATAATCACAATCTTTAACATTGCATATACTCATTTATATAATAAAGGAAGAGATATTAATATAATCTTGTTTTTTTACATTTAATTCTATGTTTTAATAATCTTAGTTTACTAAAATCTATTTGAACTTTCAATTTGGAATTAATGTTATCAATACAATTATCACAAACTTGACAAAAGCTACTGTTTACATCTATAAAATTAAACTCTTTTCTTTGTACGGTACTTACAGAATTATGACAATTATAACAATTAAACATACCATATTCTTTATTATTATTAGACATAGTATAATTCAATTTTTTCGAGTATAACCAACTTTATACGCGAAAAATACTGAATCTATATAATAATATAAATATATAATAATATAAATATATATATAATGAGTATGTTTTACAATAAATATATAAAATATAAAAAGAAATATATTGAATTAAAAAATAAATTAAATACAGATATATTTAAAGGTGGTGACCTAATTGAAACAGAATTTTTAAATAGTATAAAATCAGATCCACGTATAGTAAATGATGAATTTTTTGTATCAAGTTATCATGGTGCATTACTAGATACAGAATTTAAAATACCTGATAATATCATATTAATATTATCTAATTGTTGTGGTGCAACAAATTATGCCAATACTATGGGATGGTATGATCCTTTTAATGAAGAAAATTCAATGTCAAATAATACAAATACTATAACAAAAGATGACTTTATTGACAAAATAAAGGATAGTAAAATTAATATTGGACGCCAAGAATATCTTGTTTTAAAACCTGGTAGTACTATTTGTGATATGAGTTTACTAAATAAATCGCATGATTTTGCAGTAGGTCAACATGTAAAGAAATTTGGTGATACACATTTTTATGATACTATGATGGAACTGGACAATGAAGCCTCTTTTAATAAGAATTTAGGTTATATATCTAATATTTTAGATTCAGATAGACTAGATAAATTTAGAGAAGATGTTCTTAAAGAAAGTAATAATTATATACAAAACTCTTTTGTTTATTTTAAAAAATCTGTTGATATACAAATATTATTATATATGTTTCATAATAAATATTCAGAAACTTTATTTTCTGAATATAATTTAGATAATATTAGTAACTTTATTAAGGATGTAACATATGAAGAATTTAAATTGATGGACAAATCATCTGAAAACGGAAAATTTAAATTATTTGTTTCAATATTATCTTCTGAACAAATACACATAGGAGAATATTGCAATGACCCTGATAAGTTAACAAATCAGGATACTTTACTATTCATTTTTTTTAATATATTAATTAAAAAAACACCTGTAGAAATGTTATTATCAACTAATTTAGAAGAACTTGGTAAATATAATACAGATACAGTTCAATTTGTAATTTTATATGCATGTCAAGGTGGTCCAGGTCAACAATGTGCTATTGACGAGTGTTACCGACTTTTTAATGGTATTCCCTCTAATAAAAAATTTATATCTACTTTTATTGATAAAATAAATTCAAACAAGATAAGTGCAGATACGAATATTATAAAGGAAGACCCATATATATATTATAATAATAATAATATAACAGAAACTATCGATAGATTAAGAAGGAAAAGTCAATATCACGAATATTATTTTATCGAGTCTTTATCCGACGATGATTTGGTTGTTTTTGTTAATCTATTTTATGATATTCTAAATAATACTGGTGACCGTATAGATAGTGATTTTGGTACACAACATGATCTATATCAGATAGGTAAGTTGATAAGTCCAAAATCACGAATGACTATATCAGCCGACGCAATTAATAAGCTATATGGAAAAGAACACCTTCTTAATATTATGATAATAGAAATATTAATACAAGATAACCTTTCTTATTTTCGTAGTTTTATGAATAAATTTGATGAGTTTATATATATATTAGGAGGTGATGTAAATTTAACTGTAGAAAAATTTCATACTAAATTCAATAATGATGATTATATATTATATAATGAACTATTGAATAAATATGGGTACACTGTGAAAACACAATTTCCAAATGATATTAATAATATATATCAATTAAAAAAATTATTCAAATATAATTTTTTCGAAAGCGATGATGATAAAACAAATTTTTGCAAGAGTTACAAAACAAATTGGACAGCTAACCAAAAAGATATTTTAAACAACTTTAATATTTTTATCAAATCTGCGTATAAACCAGACCATACTATTTTAGCATTCAATAATTTGGATAACCTAGTTCGTGAAGATAAAATTTTAGAGTTAAAATTAGAATATATTAAACATTTAATTGGACAATATGCTTGTACAGATTTAATAAATGAAGCTCAAGTTAAAATTACACCAAAAGCTCAACCACAAGCTCAAGATAATAGTGCTTGGTAAAATTAATTAGTGTATAGTTATTTATTTCTTAAATTTTAACAACAATATTCATTTTTCCAAATTTTAGAGATAGTGGATGATGATATTTTTACTCCGAAATTTTCTTTTACATATAATCTGGCTTCCTTTGTAGTCTTACATCTAGTCTTAATACTATTAATTTGAGTTATTGTATCAATATTATATTTTCCTTCTTTTAATTTTTCCTTTTTATTTATACTGTAATCTAAATCAATACCTTTGCTAGTCATTACCCATCCTTTTACATTAATATCATTCCTATCTATCATATCGTGACATTTCATACAAACTACTAGCAAGTTATAACATTTATTTTTCATAATATGCGGATGTTCTTTATTAATATTATTTTCATCAAAATCTTTTTGCCAATTAATATGATGACATTCTAACTTTTCAGTAGATTGACAGAAATAACATTCATCTAAAACTAAATCAGAATTATATCTTGATTTCTTACAAGTATCATCAAATTCTTGCATAATCTCACTGGTTCTATTATTAAAATCTCTATCTCTCATCAAATATTTAGCTACTTGTAAACCATAAAATTTGTCACCTTGTCCTTCTTTTAAATTCCTTTGATAAATAATAGATTCATTCATATCATCATAACTTACTTCTAAATGAAAAGGTTTAACTGTTTTTAAGGTTTTAACACATGGTAAATCTGCTATTTTATGAAGATGTGTTGCTGTAATAAAACTTGTCTTGGATTTTTCTAATGTTTCTAACATATAAGCCACAATAATATTAGCTGATTTTTCTTCCGTTCCTCTACATATTTCATCACCAATTACTAAAGTATTCTTATCATTCCTTTTTAGAATAGACATTAATTCTATCATCTCTACCATAAAAGAACTTAACCCACGATAAATATCATCATTGCCACATATTCGAGTAAAAATAGAATTATAAGGATAATAAGTAAATTCTTTAGCAGCTACATAATAACCAATCTGTGCTAATATAATATTTAAACCAACTGATTTCATTAACGTTGATTTACCCGAACTATTAATTCCATATAACAAAATACCATTTAAATCTTCGCCCAGAGATATATTATGTGGGTGATAAATAACCTTTTCACTAATCTGTTCTACAATTGGATGTCTTAAATCGCTGGAATTAAAGTAAGATTTACTTTCATATTTATTATTTATTTCTGGTTTATTATAACCAAATTTTTTAGCTGTGATGGCACCCGAATTTATAAAATCAATTACTCCTATTATATTACAATACATTCTTAGATTCCCGCCATCACTATCTATTATATCTTTTATTTCAGCATAAAATATTTCTTTCATTCTCTTAACCAACTTCTGTTTATAAGATACTAAATCAGTTGATAATTCATTTAGTTTTTTACACTTTATTTTTGTATTCATATTATTGCCGTTCATGTCTATAAATTCCAAATTACTAGTTTCTAACTCAATAGAACCTACTTTAATTTTTTTTACTTTTTCTAACCCGGTTTTTAATAATTTACATCTCCTTTTGGTTAAAAGCAAATAATGACCTTCACGATCGTTAAATTTAACATTAATAATTTCCTTATTTTTATAAAAGTAATTTTTATCATCAATAAATTTAGACAATGATGTTACTAATTCGGATAAAAAATTATTACAGGTATTAATTTCTTCCTGGATATTATCAAGTTCGGGATATACTCCTTTATGAAAGAAACTAATATCATCTTCAATATAATTGACGAAATTAATCTTTGACATTTGCTCTAAATCAAACTTTTTATCCCATTTTCCAATAAATTGAGATAATTTACTAAAAATAATATCAAATGGTTCATTTTCGAGCTCCTTAATATTATGAATTGAAAATTCTGAATCAATAATATTTAAGATACTGCCAAAACTAGTTAATGATTTAAATAACTGAGCTATTTCACAAGGATGAACAATATTAACTTCCATTTTTCTAATTACCTTTTCAATATCACTTATGTTTTCTAAATAAATGTTAATTGTATCTGGTATTTTATCATTAATAAATGTTTCTACTAGATTATATCTATCATTTAAAATATCTACATTTGAAATTGGATTTGACAATTGGTTTCGTAAATATCTTTTACCAATTATTGATTTAGCTGATGAAATAATAGTATACAAAGATTTATTATTATTAGTTGGTAAAACATTTAATTGTTCCAAAGCTCTATTTCCTAGATACAAATTATTGCTATTTTCAAATAATTCAGGTTGTTGTAATTTATTTAATAGGTTAGGTTGATGATTTCTGACATAATCTAACAAAGATACCAACGAAATTCGAGACCAATTCAAGTGTGTTAATCCAATATTATCAATCGTTGATATCATATTATCAAATTGGAAAGTTCTATCTAATAATTCAGTTTGGTATTTAGGTTTGGTATATTTTTTGTAATCTGTCATTTGATAAACAATATCTTCATTTATTTTTAGATACGACTTTATATCATCAAGTGTCATGTTTGATACCTTTTCTGTTTCACTAAAATTAAAATATAATATTAGCTCTTGTGCTGGATACATTTCTAAAAATCGGACAGTGTCATCTAAAGACATATGAATATCATTCTTCTTAGAATAAGATTCGTAAAAATAACCTTTCCCGGTTGCTAAATCATAAGAGGACATCCCACATCCTAATAAAGGATTACTTGATGATATTTTATCAAAATATAATGATACTAAAAAATTAGCTTTCCCAGCGTTATATGTTTTAGTTTTTGAAATAAATGTAGCAGGTGATTCAATTCGTGTTACCTTTCTTTCTGGATTTGGTGGTTCTGATACTTGATCAATAACTACTACGGTATAATTTAAATCTACTAGTTTTTCAACAAAGTTATCAATAACGTGTATTGGAAAACCAAGCATTCGTGGATTTGATGCTGATATTTCTTTTTTACTGTTTTTGCAAGTACAAATAACATCTAATTCTTGAGCTATTATTTCGAGATTTAATCCTTCGCTATTTGTAGAATATGATTCATGAAATGAACCTACTTGCATTAATATAATAGTACGGTCATATCCATATATCTCAGAAAAATAATTATGTATTTTAAAATAATCTTTCACTTTAATATCTTTAATATAATCCATTAGTTTATTTTAATATGCGAATTAGTCTTTAGGTGCTTTCATTATATATTATACATATGTATCTATTAAATATACACACTTGTGAGAAATGACATTATACATTATCATCAGATGAAAAATATTAAACTTGTTATAGACGTTTACAAGTACCATATATTCTAGCATATGCATTAACTATACAAAAATCACAAGGTTCAAGTATTTTTGAGGGTGGACAAATATATTATTAATATTTTTGATTTAGATATTAGATATTATATAGATAATAATATGCCTACTGATTATTTACATACATTAAAATCAACTATTGCTGGATTATTTGCAGGTATTGTAGAGTCTTGTGTAGAATATCCATTTGATGTAGTAAAAACACGAACCCAAACTATAACGAATCTTAATTCATATCAATGTGCACGTCAGATGTTAAAAGAAGAAGGAATAAAATCTTTTTATTATGGTTATACAGCTAGAATAGGAATGTGTGCTACAAGCGGCGGTTTACTTTTTGGTGCAAATGAATTTTTCAAAATGAACCTAAATGTAAATAAGGATAAATTATCTTATAATTTTTTCCTTGCAGCATTTTTAACAGGATGTGTAGAAGCATTTGTATATACACCATTAGATTTAGTAAAATCAAGAATGCAAATTAAATTATATGGTAATCTTAATTTTAGAGAGAATACCAAGTTAATTTATCAAAAAGAAGGTATTGGTGGATTTTATAAAGGACTTATTTTTCCTACAATTTTAAAGGACGGTATAGGTAATTGTTTTTATTTTGGAACCTATCATATTGTATCTACCAATCTGAAAAAAAATAATGTAAACCCTTGGATATCAACCATGATAGCTGGAGGTTGTGCTGGTACTATGTATTGGGTAATTTATCCAATTGATACAATTAAAACACTTAAACAAACAGAAAGTAAACTAACTCCGCCAAATATGAATTCATTCAATTGTGCCATAAATATTATTAAACATAAAGGAATTGCTAGATTATATAGAGGAATCCCATCCGTTTTAGCCAGAGCTTGGCCTGCAAATGTAACATTATTTTGTAGTTATGAATATATGAATCAATTATTATTGTGACTTTTTTAGAAATATAAACGAATATTAAATTAATACTTGACCTATACCGGTTTAATTTTAGCGTGCTTGGTTATCTTTCCTATATTCCAAAAGTATTGCCAACAATTAGTTAATCTTGATGGTGCATTAAAATGTAATACATATGCTTTTATAAGTTTTTCATATTTTGGTGCATCTATACATTTATAACATATTATAGGTGCGTCTGTATTTTTTTTATTAATATAGTACGATTCTGTTTTACACATTTGTTGTCTGCAAATATTGCACATATTATATACACTTTTATCACTTACGTATTCGGCGATAGAACATTGAGAATCGTATTTAGATTTAATATTATTATCATTCATTATTTAATATAACTTAATAAGTAAATTATATTATATATCAATTTTTAAATAAAACAATTAGAAAAGCTTGGTCTTGTATTGAAAATATATATCATAATTATTATTCGATATATATAGGTACAGTCTGAGCCAAAGATTTAGTAGCCATGAAAGCAAGTATTGACTCTCCTTCTATGTTGTTATATGATGCCATATCAATTAATTTCAATAACATTTCAGTATGTAATTTAACTGCCATGTCTCCATATATCCCCTTAATGTCGGTATAATAATAATTAGAGATGGCATTACTACGCCATGTAATAGTGATTTTCATACCATTAATGTTAAACATAATAGGAATGTTATTAATTTTATCAAACACTTGTTGACGAATTTGTGTCATAATATTGCTAGGTGTCTGTAGAGAAATAATAACATTCAATATGTGACTAACATTTCCACCTTCATTAATATAGTTTTTGATACCCAAGTGTAAGGACGAATTGTCAGGGGTATTATTTATATTTGAGTTCATTAATGGTTATTACTATATAGTAATCTTGATTTATATCAATATTTATTTATCGTAATACTCTCCAATATTTATCGTTACGTTCTCTAATATTTATTTCAACCTACATAATATTGTAAACTATCTGTGAAAAGAACGAAAATATTTATTGGAACTATACATATAATACTACCAATTAAAGCTTCAGTTTTAATCTCAAAATAACCAGGATATACTATATGTAGAACTAATCACTGGAATTAAAACATATTTTCACGCCAAAATCTGAGTTGGAATCATTAAGTTTGCAATCTATTATAAATAATAGCAATTATTTATAATTATATTATGGAATTGAGTAATGTTTTTATTATAATTTAATATATGCCTGATTTTCTAAACGATGAATTATTAACAGGTAACTCAGCGGTTATAGTAATATCACTATTATCATAAATAAATCTTCTTTGGGATAGAGATATTTTTCTTCTAGAAGTCATTTGTTTAAATTCACCTTCTATTCCGCCCCAAAATTTATAAGATAAATCAAACCCAGTATTAATTGTATATTCATACTGTAAAAGTGCATTAGTAGCATCATATCCTGATTCATCCGGCGCTACTCCATAAGGAGAAGAACGGTCAATACTATTCTGTTTATCACCTAATTGACCATTACTCGATTCTCCAAAAGTAACAACTTTTCCATCCTTTAATAAGATGGATGTATGAAAATCACCACATGAAACTGCAACGGCATTAGTAGCAACATATCCAGATCCATCAGCTACACCATAAGGGGAAGTACGATCTGTATCACTCCCTGTACCTAACATACCATCAGCTCCTTTTCCAAAAGTAACAACCTTCCCTGTATCTAATAAGATGGCTGTATGAGTTGCACCACATGAAACAGCAACAGCATTGGTTGAATCATACCCAGATGCATCCGTTACTGCAGTAGGTGAAGAAAAAACACCGCTAGTTGCATTATTACCTAATCTCCCATCACTAGGATTTCCAAAAGTAACAACCTTCCCTGTATTTAATAAGATCGCTGTATGCTGTGTACCACATGAAACTGCAACGGCATTAGACGAATTATATCCTGATGCGTCCGTTACTCCATGTGGGGTAGTGCTACCTAAACCGTCCCCGGAAATATCTATACCTAATTGACCAAGATTCGCCGATCCAAAAGTAACAACCTTCCCTGTATTTAATAAGATAGCTGTATGAGATCCACCACATGAAACTGCAACGGCATTATTGGACTCATATCCTGATGCATCGGCTACACTAACAGGTGAAGAGAAGGTTCCTGTAGTTACACCGTTACCTAATCTCCCATTACTAGGATTTCCAAAAGTAACAACCTCTCCTGTATCTAATAAGATGGCTGTATGATAAAAACCACACGAAACTGCAACGGCATTGGTAGAATCATAACCATTTCCATTGGATACACTAATAGGGGAAGAGAAGGTTCCTGTAGTTACACCGTTACCTAATCTCCCATTACCCCCTGATCCAAAAGTAACAACCTTTCCTGTATTTAATAAGATCGCTGTATGTGCTGAACCACATGAAACTGCAACAGCATTAGACAAATCATAATCTGATGCATCTGCTACACCATAGGGTGAATTAGATGAATAATCAATTCCTGATTGACCGGTGCCTAATTGACCATCATCCCCTTTTCCAAAAGTAACAACTTGACCTGTATTTAATAAGATAGCTGTATGTAATCTACCACATGAAATAGCTTCTGGTCTAGGAATCACCCCAGATATATTGTAATAAATAGTGTCATTTAATGGACCATTTTGATATTTTAGTGTGATACCTTTAGATGTGGTTGATGTTGTACCAGTTACAACTAGATTGTTAACTGTTAGTGTAGTAGCAGATAAATCTGTAAATGCACCTTTGCCTGATAAATCATAACCGATAGTTACATTATCAACTGTGCCTGCATTAATATCTGCTGTTGTAGCGACTAATGAATTAAAGGTAGGAGCATTCCAGGAAGCATCAAATCTACCACTTAAATCAGTAGCATAAGTATATATAGTATTCATTGATAAATCATGAGCATTCCAGGAAGCATCAAATCTACCACTTAAATCAGT
>Ga0209632_10000881_pt1 | contig 31088 bp, 29 predicted proteins | sample COG_10_FD_184754 | JGI IMG/M metagenome (GOLD analysis project Ga0209632, IMG submission 184754) | Pelagic Microbial community sample from North Sea - COGITO 998_met_10 (SPAdes) (version 2) | ecosystem: Environmental > Aquatic > Marine > Neritic zone/Coastal water | place: Helgoland, sampling... | reverse complement strand
TCAATTTGATCAAATGATCTTGCTTCAGAATAACCTGCATCAGCTAATACTTTAGTAATAGCAGCAGTTAAAGTTGTTTTACCGTGATCTACGTGTCCAATAGTACCAATGTTTAAGTGTGGTTTTGAACGATCGAAAGTTGCCTTTGCCATGTTTTAAAATTTATTCTTAGTTATATTAATATTTAGTAATCTATTATATTCAATTCATTTGTTCAAAAAGAGCCAATGACGGGATTTGAACCCGTGACCTCTTCCTTACCAAGGAAACGCTCTACCCCTGAGCTACACCGGCCAAAAAAAATAGAGCGAGAGACCGGGTTCGAACCGGCGACATTCAGCTTGGAAGGCTGACGCTCTACCAACTGAGCTACTCTCGCAATTTAATTTCAATATAAGTTTAAATGTGGGGAGAGCAGGATTCGAACCTGCGAAGACGTAGTCAGCAGATTTACAGTCTGCCCTCGTTGGCCGCTTGAGTATCTCCCCTCAATTTAAAATTATATTTCACTCTTTAAAAGAACATGAGCCGATGGAGGGACTCGAACCCACGACCTGCTGATTACAAATCAGCTGCTCTAGCCAGCTGAGCTACATCGGCTTTTGATAGTGTTTTTAACGCACTAAAAAGCCCGCTATTTCTAACGGACTGCAAATGTATATATATTTTTTATGTTTCAAAACATTTTTTAGCAAAAATATCATGAATTTTGACGTAATTTTTCTTTTCGTTTTTTTAACTGTCTTTCCAAGACGTGAACAGCAGCGTCAACACCCTCTTCAAATGTTCTAAAAACCTTCTTAAAAGAGATAACATCCCCAGGTATAAACAACTGAACTTCAAATATCTTATTGGCTTTATCAGAAGTGTTTTCAAGCTTTAAATAAATAGTAGACTTTATTATCTTGTCATAAAACAAATCTAGTTTGTTCATTCGTTTTTGAATAAAGTCAATTAATTTTTGATCAGCATTGAAATTAACAGATTGTGTTTCTACTTTCATATTATTCGTATTTAGGATTAAACATCGCAACTAGGAAAGTGTCCTAGGGTGCGCTTTTTCATATACTTTTTTAAGTTCTGCAACGCTATTATGTGTGTAAACTTGCGTCGCAGCTAAACTTGAATGCCCCAAAAGCTCTTTAACTGAATTTAAATCGGCTCCATTATTTAATAAATGGGTGGCAAAGGAATGTCTAAGAATGTGGGGGCTCTTCTTCACTTTAGACGATACTGTGTCAAAATAATTTGTAATCACTCTATACACAAGCTTCTCGTAAACCTTAACCCCTTTTAAGGTCAAAAGAAGTGCTCTTGAATCTGTTACTAGCTTTAACTTAGAACGCGCATCTAAATAGGCTTGATGGGTTTTGATTACATTAGACAGTAACGGAATAAAACGTTCTTTATTTCGTTTTCCAAGGACTTTAACTTGTCTCTGAGAGGTATCTATATCACTCAATTGAAGGTTTACTAATTCTACGCGACGCATCCCAGTAGAATAAAACAGCTCAACGATCAACTTATCTCTAAGCCCCTCAAAACTATTGGTATCAATTGTATTTAATACACTCGTTATTTCTGTTTCAGAAAATGGAATCTGGAGTTTCTTACTCACCTTTAGGGCTTTGTGCTTTGTTAAAGGGTTAAGGTCTATAGATTCAATCTTTAATAGAAACTTGTAGTAACTGTTTAATGAGGATACTTTCCGATTGATGGTTCGATTGCTAATATTTGTACTTACTAACTCAACAATCCAGCTTCGTATTTGAGAATAATTTGCGTCAGATACTTTCGAGGCTGAAAATTCATTTTTTAAGAACAATTGAAACATTTCTATATCTTTCTGATAGGCCACAGCTGTGTGCTGAGAATATTTTTTCTCTATCAGTAAAAAATCAATAAATTTATTGACAGCCATTTAGAAGGAGTTAACTATTACCAATATACGGAAAATTTATAATTTTTATATCTAAAAATAAAGGTTTTAAGCGCTTGTGTCTCCAATTAATGCTTAAACAAAACAACTAAATAGATAAAACATAACTAGCCCAACACACATTGTTAATGAGTAATTACACTGAGGGGTCATTAAAAACTACTTTAAATGCAAAAAGCATCCTAAAATAGGATGCTTTTAAATTTATTAGTATTGAAAACTATAAGTTTTCAGCGTCTCTTAATCCTTGAATGTATTGTGCTTTTTGGATTTGAGCTCTACGTTTAACAGATGGTTTTTCAAACTGCTTGCGCGTTTGTAAAGAACGCTTCGTACCCGTCTTATCAAACTTTCGCTTGAAACGTTTCAGTGCTCTATCTATATTTTCTCCTTCTTTTATTGGTATAATTAACATAGTGTCTTAACCTCCCCTCTTTTAGATTTGAGTGCAAATATAAACTTAATTATTGTTTTGCAATACTTATTTTAAAATATTTCTTGAGATGACAACTTTTTGAATTTCTGTTGTTCCTTCTCCAATAGTACATAGCTTTGCGTCCCTGTAAAACTTCTCAACAGGAAACTCTTTGGAATAGCCATATCCACCGTGAATCTGAACAGCATCGTTCGCTATTTTCACACAGGCCTCACTAGCATATAATTTAGCCATTGCCCCCAAAGTAGTCACCTTTGCTCCTTTATTTTTCAAAAAAGCTGCTTTGTGTAAAAGTAGCTCTGATGCTTCAATTTCAGTAGCCATATCAACTAACTTAAATGAGATACCCTGAAAACTAGAAATAGATTTTCCAAACTGCACACGTTCTTTAGCGTACTTTAACGAAGCCTCATAGGCTCCTTTAGAAATCCCTAATGAAAGGGCTCCAATTGAAATTCTACCACCGTCTAATATTTTTAGAGATTGAATAAATCCATCTCCTTCTGCTCCAAGTAAATTATCTTCATGAATGCGACAGTTATCAAACACTAATTCGGCAGTTTCACTCGCGCGCATGCCTAATTTATTTTCTTTTTTACCAGATGAAAAGCCTGGAGTTCCTTTTTCAATTACAAATGCGGACATCCCATGAGAGTCTCCTTTGTCTCCAGTTCGAGCAATGACAACAGCTATGTCTCCACTGCGGCCATGCGTAATAAAGTTTTTGGAGCCATTCAAAACATAATGATCTCCGTCTTTTATGGCTGTGGTGTTCATTCCTCCAGCATCACTTCCTGTATTGTGTTCTGTTAATCCCCATGCACCAATCCACTGTCCGGATGCTAACTTAGGTAACCACTTTTTTTTCTGGCTTTCATTACCGAAGTAATAAATATGCCCTGTACAAAGAGAATTGTGGGCTGCAATAGACAGACCGATTGAAGGGTCAACTCTAGAAATCTCTTCAATAATTGCAATGTATTCATGATAACCAAGACCAGAACCCCCGTATTCTTCAGGTATAAAAACGCCCATAAACCCCATTTCGCCTGCTTTATGCAACACATCTGCAGGAAAATACTGAGACTCATCCCATTCCATTACATGAGGCCTTATGAATTGTTCTGCAAATTCTCTTGCTGAATTCGCAATTAATGCTTGTTCTTCTGAATAATTAAAATCCATGTTTTGTCTAATTAAGTGTCAAATATAATTTAATAATCTCTAACTTTTTAGTGGGAAATCCTTTAACTTTTGTTAATTCATCAATAATTTTATAACCTTCCTTTAACATTCGCAACTCGATAATCTCATACGCCAATTCATAATCAATATGCTGTATAGTCACTAGCTGGTCAATTGTAGCTGTATTTAAGTTAATTTTTTGAAAGGCTCTAGGCGTTTTGACGCTAAAGTGTTTGAGAATGTTCTCGATTGTTTCAGGTGTTAAACCTCTGACGTCTTGCAATTGAATGTCAGAAATAAAACCACCAATAAAAGAATCTCTTAATTTTATAATTCGGCTGGAGAGAACGGCCCCAACTCCATAAACTTTTTGAAGCTCATATGTAGTTGCAATATTTAAGTCTGATTTTTCTTTAAAAGCAACAGACCTGTCAAACGTATTGGGAATTTTGTTTAATTTATTAACCCAGTTGGGAAACTTAAAGTTGGGTGAAATTTTATTAAGAAACGAATCAGATACTTTTGTGACGTTTTGAAATTCTTTTGCAGAGTTTACCCATTTATTTTTAGCTCTATACAACAGCAAACGGTTTATTTCTTCCGATGACATTCCTAGTTTATAGCCCTTATAGTCTGTTATAAAATTAGGGTTAAATGGATATATCTTAGGCGCTGAATTAATCTCATTAAGAGCGAGCTGATGGGTTATCTCATTTTGAAACTTCAAATACAATTCTGAATCAACATGAAAACCATCATAGTCATTAGGTTTGGGAAATAAACATAGAAACTCTAAAAAAACGATCACTATTATTAAACTAACAATCGCAAGACGTTGTTGATTTGAAAAGTAGGCATAGAATTTCATTTTGGGGCCACGATATCTATTTTTTAATAGCGTCCATAAATCGGACCAGTTCAGTCTTAACTTTAGGCGCTAGAATAATAATACCTACCATATTTGGAACCATCATAGCAAAGATCATAGCGTCAGAAAAGCCGATCACTGACCCTAAACTTGCAGCCGATCCAACAATGACAAACAAACAGAAAATGATTTTATATAGATATTCCATTTTCTTTGATCTACCAAATAAATAAGCCCAACCTTGGAACCCGTAATAAGACCACGATATCATGGTACTGAAAGCAAATAAAACAACTGCTATAGTAAGTACATATGGAAACCATGAAATCACGGACTCAAAAGCCCCTGAAGTTAAAAGAATTGCTTGTGCATCATTTAGACTTGAATTTTCTGCAGCTACATTTCCGGTAATTATTAATACAAGAGCCGTCATCGTACACACTACAACTGTGTCTATAAAAGGCTCCAACAAGGCTACTAAGCCTTCAGATGCAGCATATTTTGTTTTGACTGCTGAGTGCGCAATTGAGGCAGACCCAACTCCTGCTTCGTTTGAGAATGCAGCGCGTTTAAAACCTTGAACTAGAACCCCTACAGCACCACCGGCAACCCCTTCAGGACTAAAAGCACCTGAGAATATTTGAGCAAATGCATCGCCAATCATCGTGTAGTTAGATAGAATAACGAACAAAGAAGCCGTCACATAAATAACCACCATAAATGGCACAATTTTATCAGTAACTTTAGCTATTTTTTTAATGCCTCCAATAATGACAATTCCAACAAGGGCAGCCATTACTAATCCAAACAACCACCCTTTACCATGTAGAAAAGAAGCTTCGCCTCCAGTAATATTTTCAACAAGTTGAAAAGCTTGATTTACTTGAAACATGTTTCCACCACCAAAGGAACCTCCAATGACAAAAACTGCAAAAACAACTGCTAATACTTTTCCTAATTTCTCAAAACCTTTTGACTTGAGTCCTTTGGTTAAGTAATACATTGGTCCGCCGTAAACAGTACCATTTTCATCTATATCTCTATATTTAACCCCTAAAGTACATTCTACAAACTTAGACGCCATCCCTAAAAACCCTGCTACAATCATCCAAAAGGTCGCTCCTGCACCTCCAATAGATACGGCAATGGCAACTCCGGCAATATTACCAAGACCTACAGTTGCAGATAAGGCTGCTGTGAGCGCTTGAAAGTGTGTTACTTCCCCTTCAGCTCCTTCAACCGCCGCCGTTTCAATGGCATCTCCTCCAGGGGTTGAATCTCCGGCTGCTGGTAAACTTTCATGATGGTCTAAGTCGTCATACTTTCCTCTAACTATATTGATAGAAGTTATAAAACCTCTGAAATTTATAAATTTAAAATAAATAGTAAAATAAGTCGCCCCTAAAATTAACGGAAATAACACCCAGAAAATCTGAATATTTTCAGAAAACGATATTTTATAAAAAATAAAATCAACAAACCAGCCCGTAGCATTGCCAAATTTTTCGTCAATAATTTGGTCAATTCCTTTATCTTGAGCGGATGAAATAAACGGTAAAATCAAAGCAATAGCAGTTTGAATATATGTTTTCATAGAATATAATTATAGTCTTGGTTAATTAACCAACAATATGGGGAAAAAAAACGAGTTATTAAAATCTAAATGAGATTTATGAACACAGGCTAAATCACTCATCTAACATCTATATTGTATATAGAATTTAGAGTTTGGATTTGCTCTGGACGCCCTAAAACAATTACTTTGGAATGTGGTACTAGTTTTTGATTGGCTTCTGGATTGATAATATAATCCCCAGATGCGCTTTTATAGCCAATCACACTACATCCGGTTTTTTTACGCAATTGCAGTTCTTGGATTGTTTTTATTGCTGTAGTATCATAAAGTTGTTCCACAGGGATTTCTTCAATATTAATACTTCCGTTACCAATTATGGAAAGATTATCAATAAATTCCAAAAGATCAGGAACCACCACTAGGGAGGCCATATGATCACCACCAATGATGTCTGGTAAAATAACATTATTAGCCCCTGCAAACTTGAGCTTACTATTAGATGATTCATTGGATGCACGACTAATAATTCTCATTTTGGCATTCATTTGACGCGCAGAAAGCACCACAAACACATTGTCTGAATCGTTAGGCAAAGCCGAAATCAAACAGGCTGCACGTTTGACGCCAGCCGCTTGAAGTACCGTATCTTCATTGGCATTTCCCCAAACAAATAGAAGATCATCGCCCTGGTGTTTGTCAATTATCTCTTTATCAAATTCAATAACTACAAAAGAGCGCTTATATGCTTGTAGTTTCTTTGCCGCTTGTTTTCCATTTCTTCCAAATCCACATATGATAATATGACTTGAAAGTGCATCAATTTGTTTTTGCATTTTCTTTTGTTTTAGTTCCGAAACATCATTTTTAGAAATCATATATTCTGTTATAATTTTAAAGGCATATCCAACAATGACCACGCTGGTTAATATTAGAAATACTGTAAAAATTTTTGACTGTGGATCTAAAGGGTGAACTTCTCCAAAACCAACAGTAGTCACAGTGATTACAGTCATATATACGGCATCAACCCACGAATAATCCGACATGTATTTAAATCCGATAACGCCTACAAAAAAAAGAGTGACCAACAGAAAGATCGCTGTATTAATTTTAGACCTAAAGAGTTTTAAAAAAGGGTTTTCCATAAACTATATATCAAAAACAGAGGTTCTCTTAGTGTATATCAAATCCTTTATCCGAATCCAAAAAGCTAGAAAAAGGTAAAAAGCAAACCCAAAGCCTAATGTTACAAATGTTAAGTAAATAAAAGAGGTTCTAACTACTTTAGCACGCATCCCAAATCGATCGGCTATACGTTGACATACATAAAATCCATATTTTTGTAGATATAAAAGAAAGCTATAAAATAATTTCATACTGCAATTTATGAATTTCGATTCAAAAGGGCACTACCAATCGCACAATGAAGGCATTTATTTTTTGAACAATAATTTGATTTTAGCTGGATTAGAGCTTGAGAATCTAAAGCAGTTTTTCTAAACTTATAGAGCAGATGAAATCTATTCACAACACTGTTGTGCTCCATAGGAACCTTTTGAATAATTTCTATAACGTCTTCTATATGTGACTGTCGATTAAATTTATTAAAGGCAAATTTAATAGGAATAATGGTGTTAATAATTAGCAAATTAATAAATGGTCTGGTCAAGGTTTTGGGAGTCGGTTTGGATGTTTTTTCAAAAGTATAATGCGTCTTCCAAAATTCAGATGTTGATCCTTCAAAAATAGCGTGTAATTGCTCTAAAGTTCTAGCCTCAATAATTTTAGAGAATAAATTTGATTGCCTGCTATATACATCTGCTAATTGGGCTAATCTAATGGTTGGAAAGTTAGAAGGACGAAGTCGAAAAAAACGCACAGGAAAGGTTCCTGTGGTTGATAATGTAAATTTATTTTTTAGAAACGCGTAGATACTCTTGAGTTCTAACAAATAGGTGTGTTCTGAAGTTGTGTTAAGCAGTCCTGACTGACCTAACAACAACGCTTCTAAAGAACGAGGGTCATGTTTAACTTTTTGAATTACTGAAAAATCAATTGATTTAGATATACTTAAAAAAGCATCTCCATTTACCTTTAACCCAAAACTTTTGGCTAATTGCCAAAACAGCACTGCCTCCCAATTGTATTTAGAATCTAAAAGTTGATTTTCAACCCCTAGACACTTTAGCTCTAAGCGTTCTAAGTACAAACGCTCCATCCAATGGTCAACAGTAAAGGCATCTACTGTAGCTATAGAATCCTGGCAGGGTATCCATTTCTTTTTCTTGTGGAATAAGGCTTCATAGTTGCGTAATGTATTTGGAAGTATGAAGTGTTTGAGTTCTAAGGTTGGAATGGGCGTGTTATCGTTTCTAAAAACCTCAATATTGTGATCCCAGACCACATGTAAAATGACATTGTCATAAGCCGCATCCGTTTCATGATGATGCACATACCAGTCGGAAGACTTGACGTGAATTTCAACGTTGCCAGCCCAAAGCTGGGTGCCTATAGTTAGCAATGCATTAAAAAAATCAGGCCCAGAATTAGAATTCGGCAAGCCAACTGCCTTTAGAGTTACAGGCTCCTGAGTAGTTGTTTTTAACGATTTGAGGGTCATTTTTTTATGCTGCCAGACGTAGTGTAGGAAGTCTTCTTGCATTCATACAAGGTAGGAATTAGTTTTTAAGACGCCTACTTCTAATAAAGAAATATATTAATCTATATATCCCATTTCGCGCATCCAATCATCGTTAAACATTTTACCAACGTAGCGAGTTCCATGATCATGGAATAAAACGACCACGACATCTTCGGGCTTAAAATGTGATTTTAGTTGAAGAAGCCCTTTAACAGCCGCTCCTGCGGAGTTCCCTAAAAACATGCCTTCTTCTTTAGCCAAACGCTGTGTATAAACAGCCGCATCTTTGTCTGTTACTTTTGTAAAACCGTCAATCACTCCAAAATTAACATTCATTGGTAGGATATCTTCGCCAATCCCTTCAGTGACATAAGGGTAAATCTCGTTTTCATCAAAGATCCCCGTTTCGTGGTATTTCTTAAAAACACTTCCGTAGGTGTCAATACCCCAAATTTTAACATTTGGATTTTTCATTTTTAAATAACTTCCAACCCCTGAAATGGTTCCTCCAGTACCGACTCCCACTACAAAATGAGTTATTTTTCCATCTGTTTGTTCCCATATTTCTGGACCTGTACTTAAAAAATGTGCCTTACAATTACTTGGATTGTCGTACTGATTAACATACCATGAGTTTGGTGTTTCTTCAGATAAACGCTTAGAGACCGAATAATAAGAACGTGGGTCTTCTGGCTCAACTGAAGTTGGACAAACAACCACCTCAGCTCCTACGGCACGTAAAATATCCATTTTTTCTTTTGACTGCTTATCCGCTAAAACAAAAATACACTTGTACCCTTTAATAATCCCAGCCAAGGCGAGCCCCATTCCTGTATTACCAGATGTACCCTCAATAATAGTGCCTCCTGGCTGAAGTCGACCATCAGCTTCAGCATCTTCTATCATTTGTAATGCCATCCTATCTTTAACAGAATTACCAGGATTAAAAGTTTCATATTTAGCCAACACCAAACAAGGCAAATCTTTAGTTAGTACATTCATTTTAATTAAAGGAGTGTTCCCAATGGTTCCTAATATGTTTTCGGCGTATTTCATGGAAATAAATTTGATGCAAAATTACATTAAATTTCTGGGCTTACAAATGAGTGATTAAGAACTTTTAATTGAACTTAATTGCTTTGATCGGAGATATTTTACTAATAACAAATGAGGGTATCAATAACATTAAAAGGCATAAAACAAAAGTCATTACGTTTAGTAAGACTACATACGTCCAGTCTATATAAACTGGAGCCACAGTCACATAATAAACAGATGGATCTAAGGTTAGGAATTGAAACTTTTTTTGAAGAAACAAAATCCCTAGACCAATTAAATTTCCCCAAAACAAACCACATGCAATAAGGTAAGAAGCATTATATAAAAACAGCTTTCGAATACTCACATTACTACTTCCTAGTGCTTTTAGAATCCCAATCATTTGAGTCCGCTCTAGTATTAAAACCAATAAGGCAGTAATCATATTGATAGCGCCTACAAAAATCATAATAGCTAAGATGATGTATATATTAGTTGTAAAAATAGGAATCCACTCAAAAATAGTAGCATATTTTTGTTTAACAGTCATCGTGTTAAGCGTAGAGGGTGTTTGAGCATACACTTCATTTCCGAGACGATCTAAGTCGTTATAATTAGAAATAAATACCTCAAAATTACCAATTTGATCTTTTGACCATCTATTTAAACGCTGTACATGATTGATATCTCCTATCACATAGGTTTTGTCTAACTCTTCAAAACCAGAATTAAAGACCCCAACTATAGAGTATTTCATGATGCTTGGCGCTTTACTAGAGTCTGATTTCATGAAAAACATCTGAAAACTATCGCCAACAACAAACCCCAAACGATCGGCTAAATACGTTGAAATTAAAACCTCACTACTATATTTTTGAGTATAAACGGGTAGACGTCCCTTAACTAAAAAGTCTTTAAAGTACCGCCAGTCATAGTCAGATCCAACACCTTTTAAAAACAAACCTTCAAAATCTGTATTGGTTCTAATTATTCCAAATTTATTAGCAACTGCTTGTATGTGTGACACGCCAGAAACCGTGTTGAATTCAGGATAAAAATCTTGGTTTTTTGAAATAGGCACTTGCGCCCCTTCAGATTCATTACTATCAAAATTAGAAATGCTAATATGCCCATTAAAAGCCACTGCTTTATCGCGGATTTTATGCTCCAAACCTATTCCTGTAGCAATTGCAATTAACATGACAATAATACTAATTGCAATTGCTACAATTCCAATTTTTATTATTGGTGCCGATACACTACTTTTATAGGACTTATTTCCTATGATACGTTTGGCTAAAAAATACTCGTAATTCAAAATTTATAAATGCATTTAAACTTTATCAAAAATACTGTTTTATTATTTGTTTTGACACTTCTTTCGTGTAGAAACAATTCTAACTCACAAAGTCTAGTTAGCAACAAGTCTGCTGTCATTTTAGGAGCTCAACAAACAGAACGCTACCTTCCGATATTAAAAAACAAAAATATAGGAATTGTGGCCAATCAGACCTCTGTTATCTTTAAAACTACAGGCAGTACACATTTGGTGGATTCATTGCTAAGTTTGAACATAAAGGTTAAAAAAGTTTTTGCTCCTGAACACGGGTTTAGAGGTACAGCCGATGCTGGTGAATATGTAACAGATGGAATTGATGCTGGGAGTGGCATTCCTATTGTGTCTTTATATGGCGCAAATAAAATTCCGGATGCGGCTATTTTAAGCGATTTAGAGGTGGTTATTTTTGACATTCAAGATGTAGGGGCTCGTTTTTATACGTTTTTATCCACCCTTCATTACATGATGGAAACATGTGCTAAATTAGGCATTACGGTCTTGGTTTTAGACCGTCCAAACCCAAATGGTCACTATGTGGATGGTCCTACTTTGGATCTTAATCACAGTAGTTTCGTAGGAATTCACCCCGTGCCCGTTGTGCACGGAATGACAGTCGGAGAATATGCCCAAATGATTAATGGAGAAGGTTGGCTAAAAGAAGGCGTGAAATGTGACTTAAAAGTGATTCCTATTCGCAACTACACCCATTCTACTACGTACCAACTTCCTATCAACCCATCCCCTAACCTTCCAAACTCAAAAGCAATCAACTTATACCCGAGTTTGTGTTTTTTTGAGGGTACGAATATGAGTATGGGACGGGGAACAGAAAACCAATTTCAAGTTATTGGAAGTCCTTATTTGAAAGGCGACTTATATAATTATGAATTTACACCAGAACCAAACATTGGGGCCAAGTATCCGGTTCATGAAGGAGACGTATGCAGAGGACTAAATCTTCAAAATCAACCACGTTTAGATTTCATAGAACTCAAATGGCTTATTGATGCTTACCAAAACACGTCTGATAAAACAGTGTTTTTTAATCCCTTTTTTACCAAACTAGCTGGGCAAGAATTACTGCAGGAAAAGATTGAAAATGGCTGGACTGCTCAGGAAATTAGGGCGAGTTGGAAAGGAGACATAGAAAACTATAAACAACTTAGAGCGCCTTACCTACTATACCCTTTGTAGGCTTTCTATGTCCCTGAAAGGGCTGTTTCAACAATTGCTTTAAATTATTGTTTTCCGCTTCATTTGGAAAAGTATCAACGCCATACACAATAAGCTCTCGGTCCATGTACATATACGTTCCTAACAAACGATCCCAAATAGAAAAAATATTTCCGTAATTGGCATCTGTATAGGGCAATTGATAATGGTGATGAATTTTGTGCATATCTGGAGATATAAATATAAAACTTAGTACATAATCTAATTTCTTTGGGAGCTTTATGTTAGCATGGCTAAACTGAGTCGCCACTAATGACAGAGATTGATAAAGCATCACAAGGCCTATAGGGGCCCCAATTATAAAAACACCCGCCAGCGTAAACACATACCGAATGATACTCTCCAAAGGATGGTGGCGGTTGGCGGTTGTTGTGTCCACCTTATGATCTGAATGATGAACCAAGTGAACCATCCAAAGTGGCGGTACTTTATGTTCTGTAAAATGAGGTAAATAAGCACCTACAAAATCCATCAGAAAAACTCCTAAAAAAATATACAACCAAAGTGGCATTTCAGGAAGCCAGTTGAGAACACCAAATTCATTAATCACTACCCAGTCGGCAGTATGGAGTAATAAAAAAGCCAAAGCAAAATTGATTATAATCGTTGTAAACGTGAAAAACAGGTTTGGAAATGCATGTTTCCATTTATTATAACTAAACCTAAATAGCGGCAAAGAACCCTCTAGAATCCAAAAAAACGTTAATCCACCAATAAGTATTCCACTACGGTGTAATGAAGGAATTGTTTCAAAATAATGAATAAGCTGTTCCATAAGCGCCTCTATATTTTATAAATATACTTATTTTAATTTGGCTCTTAACGCTTCGACTATATTAAATGTAGCTGGACAGATTGCCACATTTTTAAGGGTTAGGTCTGCTATCTTTTCAAAGTTTTTTCGATTGGTATGTGGGTATTCTCGACATGCTTTGGGACGAATATCATAAATATTACAGGTATTATCGTCTGCTAAGAATGTACAAGGCGATGATTTTAAGACATAATCTTGATCGGCATCTACATTGAGATAGGTATCTATAAATTGCCGTGTTTTAATTCTAAAAGATTTTGAGATGCGCTCAATATCCTTCTTCGTAAAAATTGGACTGGTTGTTTTGCAACAATTAGCACATTGGAGACAATCTGATTTTTTAAACTCATCGTCGTGCAATTTCTCCATAACTGCATCGAGATTTTTGGGCGTTTTTTTTCTAAGTCTAATAAAAAAGGCTTTATGCTCCTTTTGCTTATCTTTGGCTTCCTTAGAAAGGGATTTTAATTGGTCCTGCATACTGCAAAACTAAGAATAAAAAGCTCAGTATAATGAAAGATGTATTTGGAACTGCCATTTTAGATTATCAACTCGGAAACTACTCTGAAGATCTGGTGACATCAACAAGTATTTCAGATTCAGATTCCTTACCGCTGCCCTATTTATTTAGAAACTACTCAGAAATGCCTTCACTTGAGCAAACGGCCTTAAAATTATCTAAAGGGGCTGTACTTGATATTGGTTGTGGAGCTGGAAGCCATAGCCTATATTTAAAGTCAAAGGATATAAAAGTGAAATCAATTGACATCTCGGAGGGAGCTATTGAAGCCTGTCGTTTGCGCGGATTAGACCAAGCATATTTGTTAGATGTGATGGACGAAGCAAACACCTTTGACACCTTGTTGTTGTTAATGAATGGCTCTGGAGTTTTCCAGTCCTTAGCACACACTCCTTTTGTATTAAGCCATCTAAAAACCCTTTTAAATCCAGACGGACAAATACTAATTGATTCTTCAGATATTAAATATATGTACGAAGATGAAGATGGTGGTTACTGGATAGATACCACAAAAGACTATTACGGCGAACTCGAGTATACAGTTAGTTATAAAAACCAAGAGGCAACCTTTAGCTGGATGTACCTTGATTTTAAAAACCTAAGAATAGCATGTGATCAAGTCGGGTTAAAATGTGAATTAGTAGAAGAAGGCCCTCATTTTGACTTTCTAGCTAAATTAACGTTGGCTTAAAAGTCAAATTTACAACTCGCGCCTCCTAAAATCTGAAACCCCTGAACCGGATATTGATTCCAACGGTTATAGTTTGCATTAGTCATATTATTAACTTTCAGAAAGGCACCCCACTGGGTTGAGATTTGGTAATCTAATTGAACATTGGCATCGAAAAAAGCATCTAAAGATTGATTCGCTGTAATCGTATCCGGAACTAAGATACCTTCAAAATGGGTCGTATCTTGTCTAGAGCCATAATAAAATAGATTCCCACCTAATGACCAATTATCAGAAATTTGATAATCTAAAAACAGAGACGCTTCAAAATCAGGCAAATTCCAAGCGGTGGGTTCTAAATCACTTGTGTACTTATAGAGATCGCCTTTTAGTCTTATGTTTATTTTTTGAGTCATATCATACTCTAAAGTCCCTGAAACATTAAGAACCTCGACGTCATCATAGACTATTCCAAAGGAATTCCCTTGGTTGTAGTTAGTCAGTGCCGAAAGGTTTAGAATGGTATTGGAGCGAAAAAGGGCTTTGTTCTGCTGCTTAGAATAGCGTCCACATAGGTCGTACCCTATGGATTCAGATAACTTGCCTTTAGCTCCAATAATTAACTCATAAGGGGTTGAACTTGGAATAATATTAAGAGTGGGTGAAATAAATGGATTGATTTGTGCAAACTCAGAATATGTATTTTGATGTAAGCCTCCTTTAAGTCCGGCATAAGCTATCAGAATAGAATTGACTACTGAAAAGCTAGTTTCTATGTTGGGATAAATATAAAATTTATTTATATTTCTATTAGAGTCTATTAAGAAGGTGGCTTTAGCCCCAATTGAAACAGCCAAATCTCCTTGATAATACTTGTAAGATGGTGCTAGTGAAAAGAGGGTATTACCGTAATTGTTCTGCTCGGAAACTAAATAATTTTGATTAAATTTTCCATTTAAAAAATCAATACTTAAATCCGAGTCAATTGATTGGTCTGATATATTTATTTGCAGGCTTGATTCTACCTTGAGTCGGTATTCCTGAGAACTATAGGCATCTGAAAATCGTTGAAAATTAATTGCTCCTGTTTGGAAAACCCCTTTAGAAAACTGCACATCACTGGACAAAGACAACGCAGAATAAACTTGCTTAGAGTCTATGGATTCGGCTGTTGGGTAAGGCAGTCCGTACCAATTAACTGCTTGACGGTCATAGGCGACAGCCGTATTCCAAGCAAAAGTCTTTAATGTTTTGGAATAATTAAGCTGAAGCGTATTATTTGAAAACGCATCTTCTAACTGTAAGCCGCCAATACCGCCTTGAGACGAATGGTGCTCTAAGTACCCTCCAAAAGTCTCTCCTCTACCAAGTTTATGATTGAGATATAAATTCCCTAACACAGTACCGTAATTTCCAATCCCTATGGAAGCGTAGTTTTGAAATAGTTTACTTTTCTTCAATCTTTTTATTCCTAATGAATTTCCTTTTGCAGGCGTAAATGTAGAGGCAACTGGAATAGAAAAAATGGTGTATTTGATACTTTTTGGAAATTTTTTAGAAATGCTCATTGTTGGAGACTGCTTTAATTTAAAAGCATCTGATATTTTTGGGGTATAAGGTTTGACAATGTTTACTATTTGTGTATCTATAGAATCTTGGGAGCGAGACTGAGACGTTTGTGCCTCTAAATTTTGAAATGAAAACACAATAATCAAAACAGATAAAAGACTTAAATAATATTTAAATTTAGCAATCATAATTCTAGTTTTCATTCTCTATATCCGTTTCTAATGATGAGTTTGTCTTAGCTACTTCTAATTTAATTCGCTCAAGCTCTAACTGAGCTTCGTCTACAACTTCCTTGAAATCTGCAAAATTTTGAGTTATATTTTCTAAAATATAAGTCGCTTGAAAATCATCTCCAAGCGCATAAAAATTCTTGGCCATAATAATAAGCCCCTTGGAGGCAAAATACTTATGACTTGAAAAGTTTTTAATTAATACTTGAACACTTTCATTAGACGCTTCAAAAGCACCATCTAAATAGCTAAAATACGCCTCATAATATTGTGCTTCTGCCCCCATCTCTCCAGCAGCTATGGCCTTGACTTGTTGGTAAGCTGTTCGAGCTTTCATTTCATTATTAGTTTGCATAGCTGCTCTGGCTATAATAATATAGGCATCACTCTTAATGTAAACATCTGTTTTAGAGTTTTTAAGAATAATTTCTGCATAGCGAATAGCAGCGTCAAAATCACGAAGTCGAAAATTAACTTTCATTAAGTTGGATTGGGCATATAATCTGTTTTGAGGGTTTCTTGCTTCTGTTTCTAATCGTAATAAAACAACTAATGCCTCCTTAAATGCCTCTGACTCTAATAAGATTTCAGACATTTTAAATAGTGCTGTTTCTGTAAACTCACTTAATGGTTGCTCACAAACATATTGATAATGTGGTAATGCAGTAGCTGATAGATCACTCATGTTATACAATTCCGCAAGATAAAAATGAGCTTTTAAAAGCTGCTTACCGTTAGGAAAACCAACTATATAGCCATTGAATAATTCAATAGCTTTTTTGGCATTGTTATCTAAATACTGTTTTTCTGCAGCTTCATAAGTAGCTGTTTCTAATTGAGTATCAGTGACGCTTGCATAGTCTAACGACTTAACCCAAAGCGCATAGGAGTTAACCTGTCCGATATCTATATAAATAGACCTTGAGGAGCTAATGGCTTGGAAAGCTTCTGCTGTTGAAGGATACCCAACTGCTACAGCATTAAAACTAGTAAGAGCTGCTGTAGTATTGTTTTGATTATACTCTATCAACCCCTTACGTAACAAAGCCTTAGAAACTAAAGCACTAGAAGAATAGCTAGAGATTAACTCTTGATACTTCTGTATGGCTTTGGTAGATTTTGATTGATTTGCGTATGTGTTAGCTAGTTCAAAAAGTGCTTGATCTTTTAGGTATGATGTTTTATAGTCCATCACTTTATTTAAGCCTTTGATTTTATTTTCTATTTGACCCAGATACCCATTACTAACAGCTATTTGAAAAGTAGCATAATCTAATTCAATCTTATTTAAATTTAAAGCAGACTGGTATGCGTCAATCGCTAAGCTGTATTTTGTAGTCACAAAATAAGAGTCAGCCATTCTTAAAAATGCATCGTTTAGAAGTACTAAATCTGATGGCTTGTCTTCAATAAATAACTGGAAGTACTTGATAGAGCTACTGTACTGTTTCTGCTTGAAATAAGTATATGCTAAATTATAGTTTAAGTTTTTGTATTCTTCAAGTTGAACACTCAGAGCTAATTGTTTAAAATTTTTGAAACGCTCAAGAGCCTTATTGTAATTTAATAATTGATACGCAGCTTCCGCACTCCAGTAGGTGGCTCTTGCATAAATAATTGGATCCAACGATACTGAAAGTGAACTATCTAAGAGTGCACTAGACTCAGAATAGTTAGCTTCGTTATATAATTCTAATGCTCTGAAAAACGCCACTTTTTGATAGGCTTTTTTATAAACAGGTTTGGCTTTATTTGTCAATAGGACCAAAGCTTCTTTATAATTATTGGAACTAATGTAGGAGTCGATTAGTAAAGATTCAACCTCTGTTTTAAACGCTGATTTAGGATATTGTTTTAAAAAGCGGGTTAAAACTTCGGGTATAGACTTATAGGGGTTGCCAATCTCATAACTTAATTTGGCATAATTTAGCCAAGCATCTTCTTTAATATTGGGAATGAAATCCATTTCAGAAGCATTTTTAAAGGCATTTAATGCTGCTTGTTTTTTATTCAAATTGATATAACATTCCGCTAAATGATAATAGGCGTTTTGAGCAATGGCATTAGAGCCGTCAATTATTTTATTAAACTCATTAATAGATTTTAGGTAATCATTCTGTTTATAAAAGGCATACCCTAATTGATAAAAATCAGTATGACTCCAGCGCCCCTTTTGGCCTTTGTAGGCTTCTAAATAAGGAATTGCTTTAGCATACATATTAAGATTGAAGTAACTTTCGCCAATAATTTTTGAGAGCTCAGAGACTTTCTTCCTCCCCCCTTTTTCAATACTTGCTAACGCTAATTCAATTGCCTTTTCAAACTTACCTAATTTAAAATTTAAGTCTGCTTGGTAATAGGACAGGTTGTCTTTGTATGCTTCAGAGTTGTCTAGTTGGTCAAAGTAAACTGATGCCTGGCCGTAATCATCTGCTTCATAGGCTATAAATCCAATATAATATTTGGCTTGTACACCATATGCTTGAGTAGACTCAACCTTTTGTAGATTTGACTTTGCTTTTTTATACTTCTTAAGGCTATAAAGGCTATATCCGTAATTAAAATGAAAAGAATCAATATTAGATTTACCTAGATAACTCACATCTACCTTTTCATACCACTTACGAGCGTTGGCAAATTTGGCATTATCAAAATAATAATTTGCTATTTCAAAATAGGCCGAATTACGCTTGATGCTAGACGGATAATCTCTCACAAAAGACTCTACAAGAAACTCTGCATTAGGTTGGTTAAGCCTGACTGCACAATTGGCTATATAATAAGTGGCATTGGATTTTAAAAAATAATCTGATGTATTGGTTTCCACAGATTTAAAAATAAGCTGGGCCGACTGAAATTGCTGAGTGTTATAAAGCGAAAGTGCAGAACGGTAGCTAACCGATTCGTTAGAATAAATGACCGATTTCTGAGCAAACCCAACACACACAAAACACACAAAAGAAAGTTGAACCAGGTATTTTATAGCGTTCATAGATAGAGAATTTATACATTCAAATATAAAATATATACAAACGATAACGAGAAAAAATGGAGTAAATTATGCTCTTAATATAATTAAAACAAAACCTAAGCGTTTTAAGTAAAGGGTTGTTTGATAATTGAATCAAATAGTAATACTTTTATAAAAATTATTTTCACAAAAAACCAATGTCAAATTCGGTATTAAAATTACAAGACGTTTCTATTTTACAAAACAGCAATTTAATCCTTAACGAGGTAAATATTGATGTCAAAGAAGGGGAGTTCATATATCTTATTGGAAAAACAGGCTCAGGGAAGAGTAGTTTATTAAAAACACTCTATGGAGATTTGAAATTGGAGAATGGAAGTGGCTCCATTGTTGAGATGGATTTAAGGACAATAAAAGAAAGGGACATCCCTTTTTTGAGACGCAAGCTTGGGGTGGTATTTCAAGATTTTAAATTAATGAATGAACTTAGTGTTAATGCAAACTTAGAATTTGTTTTAAGAGCGACTGGATGGAAACAAAAAGAGCTCATAATGGTTAAGGTAGAAGAGGTTTTAAAAAAAGTGAATATGCATACCAAAGGCCATAAGTTTCCTTATGAACTTTCTGGTGGTGAGCAACAACGCGTGGCTATAGCAAGAGCCTTATTAAATGACCCTAGATTAATTTTGGCTGATGAACCTACAGGAAACCTGGATCCAGAAACGAGTATGGAGGTGATGGAAGTACTTCTTGAGCTCCATAAAAAAGGGCATACTATTTTGATGGCAACCCACGATTATGCTTTGATATTGAAATATCCAAGTAAAACACTCAAATGCGAAGACTCGAAAGTTTTTGAGGTTGTTCAACGTAAAAATTAACTATGCTTTCTATACTCATCCCAACATATAATTACAATGTTGAAGCTTTGGTGGCAGAACTTCAAGAACAAGCTACAAATTGTAAGATAGATTTCGAGATTATTATCGGGGATGACTTTTCAAATCAAACCATTTACAATAGTTCTAACTTAAAAAAATTAGGACTCATTAAATTACATCGAAACCATTCTTCTGTTGGCAGAACTCAAATGCGAAAATTATTAAGCTTGAAAGCAAAATACAATTGGTTGTTGTATATAGATTCAGACATGCTAACCACTGAAAGTCTGTATATTAAAAAATATATAGATGCCATAGAAAAAAACCCAGACATTGAGGCGTTCTTTGGAGGCTATTCTTATTCATGCCAACACCCTCACAAGGATCGTTTAAGATTTAGATATGGCATTGAAAGAGAATATAAATCTGCTTTAGATCGTGAAATTAAGCCTTACAGGAACATCTACTCTGGAAATATGGTAATCCGTCGAGAAACTTTTGAACTAACAAACACAACACTTGAGAACCGTTACGGACTTGACTTAGCATTTAGCTGGAAACTAGAGTCCCAAAGCATCCCTCTTAAACACCTAGATAATTATACAAACCACATGGGGATTGAGGAAAATGAAATCTTTCTTTTAAAAACTAAAGAGTCTTCACGAACAATCAGGTATTTATATGACCAAAATTTGATTAGCTCAAAACAAAGTAAATTAGTAGGGGCTTACAAATTAATAGAAAAACTACATTTAGCAAAAGTAGTAGAACTAAAAGGAAGACTATTGAACCCTCTAATATCATGGATGTTAATTAACTTTAGACCGCCATTAATTACATTAGACCTTTATAAATTTTATCACTTTTGTAAGAAATAAAAAAATGCCTTTAATTTCAATAGTAATTCCGTTATATAACAAAGAACGTTTCATAAAAGAGACGTTAAACAGCGTATTTAATCAAACGTTTTTAGATTACGAAATTATTATTATTAACGATGGGTCTACAGATTCAAGTGGGGAAATTGTTAAAATATTATGTAAAAACAAGAAAAACACAACTTTAATTCACCAAGAAAACAAAGGTTTAAGTGCTACAAGAAACAAGGGGATAGGATTAGCAAAAGGCGAGATTATAGCGCTTTTAGATGCCGATGACTTATGGGGTGAAAACTACCTCAAAGAAATTCATAAACTCTACAACGATTTTCCCGAAGCGTCTTTATATGGCACAGACTATATAGAGAAAATCAGCTCTACAAACGAATTGGAGCCCTCTAAAAATATTTCTAAAAAACTGAAAAACACTTCCTTTCTAGTTGATGATTTTTTTAAAGCTAACTTATTTCAACCTATAATAAACCCAAGTTGTTTTTGTTTTAAAAAAGAAGTCTTTAAAACTGTTAAATTTAATGAGTCTGTCGATTTTGGTGAAGATGTAGGTTATTTCATTAATAGTAATCTCAATTTTCGTTTCGCATACAGCTATAAACCTTTAGCGACTATTAATTTGAACATTCCAAATCAAATGACACAATTGGGGTTTAAAGGGAAACGGCTTCTCGATTTTGATCAGTTTGAAAAATATACAGGTCAGTACCCTGCATTAAAAAAATACCTGGATACCAAACGCTATTATTTGATTATTCTTTGTCGAGTCTCTAACGACCAACCAAATTTAACACTATTAAAAAAGCAATTGGATGTGTCAAATTTAAAGATTCGTCAACGGGCACTAATGAACACTCCAGTTTTAATACTGAAAGGACTACGATATCTTAAAAAATGTCTTTTGAAAAAAAATATTCGATTAACCTCTTACTAATTAAATAATTGAACCCATTTGGAAATAACATTTTTGGAAGAAAATTTTTCAACGGAAGAAACAGTACCTGCTTTACATTGATTATAAAACTCAAGGTCTATATGCATTTTGTCCATAGCATTGATAAGGGCATCAAAGTTTTGGTTTTCAACTAAAATTCCATTCTCTCCGTCTATAATAAGCTCAGATGGTCCTGAAGGACAGTCGAATGAAACCACTGGGGTTCCTACAACAAGTGCCTCTAATAATGTATTTGGAAATCCTTCTACATAGCTAGACATCACTAAGAAATCAGCAAATTTCATATAACTATAAACATCTTTCTTAAAGCCTTCAAGACGAATTAACCCTTCCATATTTAATCGTTTTATTTTTTCTTCAAGGCACTTTCTATCCTTGCCTTCTCCAATAATAACTAATGGAATTTTGTCTTCTATTAAATTGGATTTAGAATAAGCTTCTATTAGTTTATCAAATTGTTTTGTCTCATTATCTAGGCGTCCTACTGCTATTACGTAAGGAGTATTTACATTTGATTTTGTATTGATTTTAAATTGTTCAATAGGGGGATGTAAATTTGGGATATAATGTAAGTTTTGAAAAGGAAACGTAGATTCCATTTTAGATATAATCCCTTTGGATGGCCCAACAATAGAGTGGGCTTTATTATACTCTTTATAAAACCATTTGAATTTAGGAATGTGTAAATGAATTTTATAAACACGAATTGAAAATATCATTTTGGACACATCAAAAACAAATAAATTTAAAAGGAGTTCCATCCAGAAACGACTTCTAATTCGAAAATCGATATAATAATCTGCATTTGCTTTATGGTACGCAAATTTGAATTTAATAAGTTTAGAAAACTGTTTGAATATTTTTACTCTAAAAGTATTAAGTCCAAGATTATACAATTCACCTTTATAAGGATAAGTAATCTCATCTCTCAGACAAATAACAGAAACATCGTACCCCAAATTATGAAGCTCAACAGAAAGCTTAGCAGCAGCACGCTCTGCACCCCCAATGGAAAGAGAATCTGTTATTATAGATATTTTCTTTTTAAAATTTTGCATGACAAACTAAAACTATTAAATTACAAAAAATATAACTTTTTATGCGAATACTTTTATTAGGGGAATATAGTAACTTTCATAATACCCTAAAAGCTGGACTTGAAAAAAATGGACATCGTGTCCTATTAATGGGAAGAAAGGATGGCTTTAAAAATTATTCTTTAGATATTGACTTGGAACCTATTTTGTTTTCTAAAACTTTATTTAGGAAAGTGAAAAATGTATTATTTCTTATCTTTAAAATTGACATCTCAAACTTTGAGGTTTTTTATAATTTTTATAAAAATAGAAAACAATTTATGAATTTTGAAATTGTTCAATTGATTAATGAATTCCCTTTTAAAACAAGCCCATTTTGGGATAAAAAAATTCTAAGTTTTATTTTTAAGCATAATAAAAAAGTAATTCTATCCGCTTGTGGAGACGACGTAACCTATTTGACTTATTTGATCGACTCTGATCTCTCCCATCATGTTCTGACTCCGTTACTAAACAATAAAAAATTAAAAACTAATTTTAGACACAGCCTTAACTATTTAAAACCGTCATTTAAAAAATTAAGTCATTTTGTAAAGAATCATGTTGAATATATTATTCCAGGAGATTTTGACTATGAAATGGCCTATAAAAATTTACCTAAGGTAAAACCTCTGATTCCGTTTCCAGTAAACATTGAAAAAAATAAATTTCAACCGTTGCAAATCTTAGGAAAGATTAAAATTTTTCATGGCATCAATCGGGGCAATTATTACAAAAAAGGAAATGATATTTTTATTCAAGCCTTAAAACAAATTCAAGAAAAATACAATCACACAATCGAAATCATTCAAGTAGAAAGTATTCCTTATAAAGAGTACATAAAGCTATATAATGAGTCTCATATTCTATTGGACCAAGCCTATGCTTATGACCAAGGATACAATGCATTAGAAGCTATGGCGCAAGGTAAAGTAGTGTTTAGTGGATTCAGTGCCGGATTTAAATCTCATTATATGATTACAAAAAAAATTGGAATTCACACCACGCCCAATGTAAATGAAATCGTTAAAAACTTGAGTTGGCTTATTGAAAATCCAAAAGAAATTATAGAAATTAGCAACAACGCACGTGCATATATTGAAACACACCATGATTATGAAAAAGTAGCTAAAACCTATTTGGACACCTGGAACTCTTAGCTAAGAAAAATGCTTTTGAAACGCTTCAAAATCACGAATATAATCTGATTCATCAAATACATCTGATGCCAAAACGAGACAGACAGCTCCGGAAGAAAAATTTTCCAATTCTCTCCAAATACCAGGAACGATCAACAGTCCTTTATTGGGCTTGTTTAAGTTGACGGTTCGCGTATTTTTTCCGTCTTTTAAAATCACATCGAAACTACCACTTAAAGGTAAAAGGAATTGTTGTAAATTTTTATGCGCATGACCCCCTCTATAGGCATCACTAGGGACATCATATAAGTAATAAACTCGAGCGATATCAAAAGGCAAAGCCTCTTTTTCTATAACCGACAAATTTCCACGTCCGCCTTCATCACTAATTTTGGGAATTTCTATAAGGGATACTGAGTCTACTGTATTATGCTTCATTAATCTTAGTGTTGATATTCTACACCTATTTTAGGTGTAGTTTTTTAGTGGCTTTACTAATCAATTCTACTTTAGTTTTATTTAAAACAAGAATTTTCAATATAACATTCTTTATTGATTAAATAAAGGTTTTTACATAATTTCAAAATGGAATAGTTGTTAAATAACAGCACAATTACAGTATCAAAACTAATTTAAACATCTTGGAGATACAGAATCTTTTTTGTTTTTAAAATGGTGCCAAATGGCTATAATCACAACAATAAAATAAATAATATAGCGGTATAAGTGCGCCATTACAATACCTTCGATTCCATAGGATTCTACTAATATCTTAGAGAAAACATAAAATAAAATAACAGAAACAAACTCCGTAATAATATAACTAATCAACATCTTCTTTGCCAAAAACTGATGCGCTAGAACCATAGCTAAGAGCCTAACAAAATCAGCTGATAATTGCCATTTAAACAAAGGTTCCATGCCTAAAAACCCGGGATATACCACATCTATAATTAGCATTCTAAACGTATAAATGAGTGTCATTCCAATGGCAAAAAGTGGTAAAATAGTTTTATAAATATAAAACACTTCCTTTTTGAAATCGTGAGCCGAATAAATTTCCGCAAATCTTGGAATAACATACAGCGTAAAGAGACCTGTGGAAAATACCATATAGTTTTTTGAAATGAAAAGCATTGCGGTCCAATAACCCGCTTGATTACTACTAATTTCGTTGGTAATTTGAGAACGAATATCAATTTCGATATAATTTATCAGTACCGTGGAAATAAATGACATGGCAGCAAAGGTGAGTAATGCTTTGGCAAATGGTGAATGTAAACGCAGTCCTTTTAATTTTAGTTGAGTTTTCAGTACACTACCAAACACATACAACAGAACCAAAAGTTGAACTAATGGTGCAATGGCAATGGCAATTAACACACCATTAATATCATAATTGAATAGACTGTAGAGTAGCACAACACTTGATGCTAAATAAGCTATAAGTTCTATTTTTGCATACTGTTTATAAGCTGAAAGCCCATTAACCACTCCACTAAAAATGCGGTTTAAGGAAATTGCAGGTACAATAAACGCAGCTATTCTAACGATAAATTCAAAAGTGTTACTTCCAAAAAGTTGTATTGAAATCCAAGATGAAAAAATAAATAAAATGACTGCACTAATAAATGTACCTACAATAGAAAAGACAAAAGCTGTTGAAAAGAATTTAGCAAGAAGGGCTTCTTCTTTTTTTAGCTCGGAAGTATATTTAACTACCCCGTTAAAAATTCCTAAGGAAGATGTACTTGTTAGGATGACCATGAGATTTCTTAGCTGACCAATTTTTGCGATACCAGAAGCACCAACCATTTCAGCAAGTAATTTTTGGATAACTATTGCAATTACTAAACGAAACCCTGTCACCAGTGAATTAAGTGATACTATTTTTAACAGAATACTGTTTTTGAAATGTTTAACTATTTTTTTTAACATCATCAATAGGCATTGATTATGTTAATGATTTTTGATACGTCATCAGTCTCAAGCACAGGACTCATAGGCAGGCTCACTAGTTGTTGATGAATTTTTTCAGTAAGTGGAAATGACCGGAAATCAAAGGACTTTAAAGCGTCTTGTTGATGTGGCGGAATCGGATAATGAATTAGTGTTTCAATGGCATTATCTTTCAAATAATTCATGAAATGATTTCGATCTTCAACTAAGACTACAAATAAATGAAATACATGATCTTTAATATCCGAATAAAAAGGAAGTTTAATTTTTGTGTTTTTGATACCTTTTAAATAATGCCTTGCAACAAAACGTCTTTTGGCATTGTCTTCATCTAAATGTGGGAGTTTAAGATTTAAGAAAGCAGCCTGTAGTTCATCTAATCGACTATTAAACCCAACTACTGAATTCACATATTTTTTTGGGCTGCCGTAATTTCTGAGTTTTCTAAGCAGGTCAGCCAACTGAGTGTCATTTGTCGTAATAGCGCCTGCATCCCCAAGTGCTCCAAGATTTTTGGACGGATAAAAACTAAAGGCTGCAGCATTACCTAAACTACCTGCTTTATGTCCCTTAGCGTTTACAGCTCCGTGGGCTTGAGCAGCATCTTCGATCACTAATAAGTCATGCGTGTCTGCCACTGCAAGAATCGTGTCCATGGGTGCTAATTGTCCATATAAATGAACAACTAAAATTGCCTTGACATCTGATGTTAAAGCTTCTTTTATTTGTTTTGAAGTTAAATTGTATGTTTCTAGATCTGGCTCAATGAGAACTGGCTTAAGACCTGCGTTTATAATTGATAGCACACTTGCTATATAAGTGTTTGCAGGCACTAAGACGGCATCCCCTTTCTTGAGTTTCCCTAACTGTATATACGCTCGAAATATAAGCGTCAAAGCGTCTAACCCATTGGCAACTCCAATACAGTATTGAGTGTTACAATAGTTGGCATAATTAGTTTCAAACGCTGACACTTCAGAGCCTAAAATATAGTGACCTTCTGATAGGAAATGATCAAAGCGGTTCTTAAAAGCGGTCTTGTATCTTTCATTGATTGCGTGAAGATCTAAAAATTTAATCATTGTAATACTTTGTTAAGCAATTCACACTTTTCAACGTCTATAACGTAAAAATCTTGCGAAACTGTACGTGCCCCAAAACCTTCTTTCCAAAATAACAAGCCATAATTAATTTCTTGTCCATTATTCATATTGGAATTGCCAAAATCAAAAAATACTTTTTCAATAAACACTGCGTTGATAAGGTGTGCATGTAAAAAATCTAGACTTCCAAGACTGTTATTCTGTTCGTTTCCAGAAATATATTGGGTATGTGCGCCTCTTTCAGATTCAAAAATGGTTGCCCCTGCTACAATTTCATTGTTTTTATAGACATTAAATTGGCGAATATTATCCGGAAAATGAGATTTTAATTTCGTTATTTCTTGTAATGAATGAACAGGCTTCGTTTTGTGTTTGAATTTTAGATTTGGAATTAATATATCATTCCAAAATTCGCTAAACTCAGCAACTTCTTTAATTTCTAAACCCTGCTTATGAGCTCTAGAAACACCTTCTTTTCTACTTTTAGATAACGAAAGACCATCTGAATAACGGATCACGGAGAGCGTATCTCTACGGCGTAATTTTGCCTCAAGAATAAATAAGAAATATAAGAATTCCTCCGAGAGCTTTGCGTTGTAAAATTGAGGAATTGGATTTAAATATAGTTGTTGATGTCCTGATTTTTTTAAATATTTAAGAATAGACTCAAACACTTCCAAGCTGTCTTTAAACTTCACCTCTTTCAGATAAACAATACCTCCGTAGCTAAGCCCTTGGTGAGAATAAATTATGTTATCTTTTATGTTCGCTGGAAGCAACGCTATCAGCTTTCCATTTTTGTAAACCATTAAAGAGTAATCATCAAACCGATCTTTATGATAGTCCATAAAATCTCTTTGAAACAGAAAAGTAGCATTTTTAGCTTCTTTAACAAAAGTATCCCATGTAGACTTTAAATCGGTATGATATTTTGTGACTAAAAAAATAAGAGTCTGATTAAATTGATTAACCGTGTGAAATTACTGATTTTTCTTCAAAAACCGTTAATTTATGTTGGTTTGAATTATTGGATTGATCTCAAATATAAAATATATTTTATTAAAAAAGACACTAACAACACGCTTATGGTTAAACAATATACTTTTTCAGTGGAATGAATGTGTAGAAAATATATTTTACTTGTTGATTAAACGATCTATAAGTTTAGAGAATTTTTCTGCTCCTTGACTATTTAGGTGGTCTGCATCTAAAAAATCAGAACGCGTAAATCGATTGTCAGTTAAGAAATTAAAATAACTACAATTACTATAATTGTTTTCCATAAACTCCCCTGCAGAAGTGGTCAATTCTAATTGATTTTGGTTTAAATGCTGTACATAGCTTTTATAAGCAGGCATAGTTACTAATATTACTTTGACTTCATTATCATTACATAAATCAACAATAGCATCTAACGTCCTATAATTCTCTACATATATTGCATCATCATTTGTGGTATGTTTTTCAGCTATAAGTTTGCCAACGGTATCTATATTTTGGGAACTTTCACGATTTGTGTCTGTTCCCCAACCTTCAGTGGTTACAAGCTCAGAATTTTGATTTAAAATATAGAAGTCATTAATACGTTTTAGATTATTTTTCAGTTTAACACTCAAAATTTCAAAATGGTATTTAAAACTTTGACCTAGGTTAATATCTGTATATAGTTCATAATCCTTAATTCGCCAGCTTTCATCTCCATTCACTAATTGTTCAAACAACGTTGTGTAAGACAGCCTTATAACAATAGTTTCTAAGGCCTCTAAATTATTTATATGTTGATTAATTATTTGATAATCTATATCAATAGTCTGTGATACGTTTCCATAATTAAGTGCTTTTTCTTTTAAAAATTTTGGGTTAATACCATATAAGATATGAGAACTCCCAACTAAAAGAGTTTTTATAGATTTTTTGTTAGTTTTTAAATAATCTGACTTTAGCTCATACCCATTCGGAATATTCCTTAACAATAATTCTAACGTTACACTAAGGGCTAGAACCGGTAAACAAAAAATTAAAAATATGTGAAAAAATTTCTTCATTAAAATTGAAAATATATAAACTGTTGTTGCTTTGCGTAAAAATAGAACATACAAAAAAGAATCATGTAATAGCACATAAAACGCCCAGGCCTGTTTAATTTAAATAAAATTTTCTCAATAGCATACTCATTGTTTCTACCAAACCACTCAACGGTCATAAAAATGCTAATCAAAACAAAAACGATAAAAGCTAAAAATCTATTTGGAAATACAGGAATATCAAAAATACTTTTTGAGAAAATTGTCGATAAATAACTTAGAGCATCGGTTAAATTATCTGCTCTAAAAAACACTCGAATAAGGACCAAAAATGCAAAAGTCTTTAGCATATTAAAAAGTTCTTTGACAGAAGGTAGCCATTTATTATGTGCAACAAAATGTTCATACTTATCGCTTTTTCCTCTTAAGATTCCTGGGACAAAATGGAGTGCATTTATAAAGCCATAAACAATAAATTTCCAATGAGCACCATGCCAAAAACCAATGACTAAAAAGATTAAAAACGTGTTTCTTAACTGCATCCATTTACTTCCTTTGCTACCACCAATCGGAATGTAAAAATAATCTTTAAACCAAGAGGTTAATGAAATATGCCAACGTCTCCAAAATTCTCTTATATTTCTAGAAAAATAGGGGAATGCAAAATTTTTCATCAAATCAAATCCAAACAGCCTCGAAGTTCCAATAGCAATATCTGAATACCCAGAAAAATCAGCATAAATTTGTATCGTAAAAAAGAATGCTCCTATTAATAATGTACTCCCAGAGTATTCAGCGTGGTTTTTGAAAAACTCATCTGCAAATACCGCACAATTATCTGCAATGACCATTTTTTTAAAAAGTCCCCATAAAATCTGACGCAAACCATCGGTTGCTTTATGGTATTCAAATTTCCGTTTCGCCAAAAACTGTGGTAACAAATGTTTTGCACGCTCAATGGGCCCTGCGACCAACTGAGGGAAAAAACTAACAAATGCCGCAAACACTATAAACTCTTTTGTAGGTTCTAGCTTCCTTTTATAGATATCGAGGGTGTAACTTAAAGTTTGAAAGGTATAAAAACTGATACCTACAGGGAGTATAATATTAAGTGTATAGCTTCCTAAATCGAGACCCAGAAAAGAAAATGCTAATGAGAAATTTTCAATGAAAAAATTGAAATATTTAAACACTCCAAGCATTCCTAAATTCACAACAATACTTAGCCAAAGAAACTGTTTTCTTATGTGAAGATTTTCGTTCTTGTTGATATTGATTCCAACTATATAATCTACAAGTGTGCTTAAAAAAATAAGGCTAAGAAAACGCCAATCCCACCAAGCATAAAAGAAATAACTCGCAACGACTATAAGGCTATTTTGTTGTTTTAAATTTTTATTAAAAACAAACCAATAGAGCACAAAAACTATGGGTAAAAAAACAGTGAAATCTAACGAATTGAATAACATAAATAATAGCGTTCTACGTTTTACTCATGTTACAACTAAGGTTAGAGTTTAAATTATTTTTGCAGTTTATACTACAAATTTTGTCATAAACTAAAACCGTTGAAAGTAAATCCTTATTTAATTAGCTAATATAAATAAAACGAAATGAGTTTTACTTTGTTTAAACCAATAATTAAGAAACCTAAAAGTACTACTTTTTCTTCAAAAAAAGGTAATATAAATTAATTCCAAAAATGGCTGCATTAGATATTATGATGGGCCAAGACGTTTCTAATAGAAATCCGTAGGCTACAAACAATCCGCAAGCTACTGTATTTAACGTCCTTAAGCGACGCATATCTTTCATTAAAAAAGAGACTAATAGTACTAACATTGCAGCGTAACCTACTAATTCAGTGGTATGAATAAATAAAACAAGATTCATTATAGAATCTTATTTCGCTTGCGGTCTACTTCAGTAAGATATATTTTTCGTAACCTTAAAGACTTAGGAGTTACTTCAACATACTCATCCTTTTGGATATATTCTAACGCTTCTTCTAAAGAAAATTTAATTGCCGGAA
>Ga0209632_10000880_pt1 | contig 31097 bp, 29 predicted proteins | sample COG_10_FD_184754 | JGI IMG/M metagenome (GOLD analysis project Ga0209632, IMG submission 184754) | Pelagic Microbial community sample from North Sea - COGITO 998_met_10 (SPAdes) (version 2) | ecosystem: Environmental > Aquatic > Marine > Neritic zone/Coastal water | place: Helgoland, sampling... | reverse complement strand
ATATTTAAAAAATTATTTTTTAAATTTTTTTTAAATCTTGCAGATAGAGTTATAGTAAACAGTATTCAATTTAAAAGTGATTTAAAAAAAGAATTCGATGTAAATGCAAGATGTATTTATAATCCACTAAATCATGATGAAGTTATAAAAAAAGCCAAAAAAAAATCAAAGAAAATATTCACAAATAAAAAACAATTGAAAATATTAAATATAGGAAGATTTACTGAACAAAAAGACCAGATGACGCTTTTAAAATCATTAAATCAAATTAAAGAGACTGTCAAATTTGAAGCAGTTATAATTGGGCGTGGTAAGCTTTATAAAAAACTTCAAGAATATATATCAAATAATAATTTAGGACGAATTATAAAAATAGTTGATTTTGTAGAAAATCCTTTTCCACTGTTAAAACAAACTGAATTATTTATTCTATCCTCCAAATATGAGGGTTTGCCAAACGTGCTATTAGAAGCTTTAACATTAAAAAAATTTATTATTTCTTCTAAATGCCATACAGGTCCAAAAGAAATTTTATTGAATGGCAAAGGAGGCCTTTTGTTTAATGTTGGAAATTCTGATCAACTAGCAAAAAAAATAATGTATTATGAGAAGAATAAAAAAAAATGTTTAAACATGTTAAAGTATGCAATGAAAAAATTGCATAGATTTGATTACCAAATAAATCTTAAAAAATACTTAAATTTAGTTAATCAAATAAATTAAACAATATCTTTTTTTAAAATATCATTTAATTTTTGAAAATGTCTATATTTTGTATACTGTTTAGTATTTTTTTTTATTTCAAATTTATGTTTTTTTACACCTTTTAAGTTAGCATATTTTATTAAACTGTTAGATAATTCACCCTTCTTATTACTTTCAAATAGGATTCCATGTTTTCCATCTGACAAAAACTCCGTTGGTCCATTTGGACAATTACTGGAAATTATAAATAGGTTTGTTAGAGCGGCCTCTACCATTACAAATCCAACCTCTTCCCATAATGAACTTAAAATGAAAGCTTCACCATTTTTAAAATATTTAAAAACATTTTCTACATATCCAGTTAAATAAATATTTTTTTGAAGTTTTTTTTTTATAATTTTTTTTTCTAATTTATTTCTTTCTTCGCCATCGCCTAATATTATCAATATAAATTGATCATTATGCTTAAGAAAAATTGAAAATTCATCAATTAAATATGAAAAATTTTTTTGTTTTGTTAGTCTTCCAGCAGCAAAAATTAATTTTTTTTGGTCAAATTTTTTAAAATTATTAATTTCTGAATTTTTTTTGGAAATGAATTGCTTAATATCGATTATTGCATCTGGTAAAAAAGTAATTTTATTTTGATCAAATAAATTTATGCTAATAAGTTTGTTCATTAGCTCAATAGATGGGCTTGTTACCATATATAATTTTGTTGATACTACTTTCCAAAATGATTTTCTTATTAAATTTAATCGTGGCATACCTGAAATCCTTAGAATAAATTTTGTATCTGTTTTGAATAAATTCATAACCATTAAGGGTAAAGAGGTAATTAGATGGGCAATAAAAAAATCAGGTTTACTTGATTTTATCAACTTAATAAGTGGAAAAAAACATAGTAAGAAAATTATTATGTAGGAAAATCGACTCTGTACATAACCATGTTTAGGGAGGTACTTAAAAAAATTATATTTAAAATTAATAATTTTTACATGGTTATCTTTAAAATAATCTAAATATTTATCCCACTCACCACAAGCATTAATAATAGCAACCTCATAATCTTTACTATATTTTGATAGACTTACAGCTGAATTAATTGTTGATTTAATGGTTCCAACAGGGTTTAGACAAGGTGACCAGTATATTACTTTTTTTTTCATTAGTTTATATTGCTTTACATTAACTAATTTAGTTTATATGTAAAAAAAATTATTTAAATGATATTTAGTTACTTAAAGTATAAGCCAAAATTTAATTTAATTAGAACATTGAGAACACATTATGAGTGATTTAGAAAAATTTATTAAGGATTATACTACAAGATCCAGGCATCACACTAAACTGATAGATTTTATGTACCCTGAATTAAGTAAAATTAAACTAGCAAATATTTTGGAATTTGGTGTTAGTGACCAGGCAATGTCTACAGAACTTTTTTTAGAATACGCAAAGGTTTCTCACTGTAAATTATTTTCAGTTGATAACGTAGACTATCAAAATAAATTCAATGATTCAAATTGGAAGTTTGTATATTCTAGAGATGATAATTTTACATTTGTAAAAAAAAAAGTTCCAAATAAATTTAATTTAATACTTTTGGATACGCTTCATGAAGCAAATCATGTTAAAAAAATTATTTATAATTACTTTAATTTACTCGAAGTAAATCATTGTTTTTTTATAGACGACATAAATTGGATACCTTATTTAAGAAATTCTGAAAAAGATCGATTTTATGGTGAAATTAATAACTATGAAACATTTGAAAAGATTTTAGAAATTTATTATTCCAATCGAGATAACCTTATAATCGATTTCACTTTTCAAGGGACTGGAATGTGCAAAATTAAAAAAATAACTAACGGTGACTTAAGAGAGCCCAAAAAAATTAATACTCGAAGATTATCTATAAAAAATTTCCTAAGAAAAATCTTAAAAAGATAGAAGTTTTTTAACTCTCCAATTAAGATCAAATTTTTTAGCATAATTAAATGCATTATTTCTTATTGTGGTAAATTTTTTAAAATTTTTACTTACTAGTGAAATTTTTTTATACCATTCTTTTTCATCGTTAAATCTATTTACTAATAAACTATTTTCTTTATCTACCAGAACTTCTCTTAACACAGGTAAATTTGATGAGATAATTAATTTACCTAATTTCATATAATCAAATAACTTTAATGGCGAAGTAAATTTAGAAATATCACCAACATTACCGGCAACAGTAATTTTTGATGTATAAGGTAAAATACAGACATCTATATTTTTTATTTCAATATTAACTTTGGAGTAAGGGATATGTGGAGAAAAAAATAAATTTTTATTTCTAGCCTTATGTTTAATCTTATCAATTTCTTTTTTTGTGCCCCCAAAAATATAATAATCATTTTTTTTATCTAGAACGGATAACTTTAGAATCATTTCAATCCCTCTAGAGTGAAATATTGATCCAAAATAACCAATATTAAGATTTTTTTTTTTACTATATGGATTAAATTGTGACTTTAATGATGAGGCATTATGCAAAACTTGAATTTTTTTTTCAATCACACCATAGTCCCTATACTTTTTTTTTAAAGATTGTGTTGTTGTTATAATTTTAATTAAAAAATTATAATTCAAAATTTTAAAATATTTTACCAATAATTGAACTATTCGACTTTCGATTTTAATATCATCATGAATTTCTAAAATATGTTTTTTACAAAGTAGACTTAAGATAAAAGAGGTAAAAAAATTTCTTGTTAAAAATAGATCTTGCTTTTTATAATCTGATTTTATAATTGCAAATATTGAATATAGATAATAATTAATTCCTATTGGAAATGTTTTAAATGCTTTTAGTCTTACCAATTTATATTTATATTTTATTTTGTAGAATTTGTTAAAATTTTTTTTATCTCCAGTTTTAGGTAGAATTAATTTAACATTATGCTTTTGCTTTGAAATATATTCACAAAGCTTGGCTATTTGTAAGCTGCTAGCATTTTTTGATGGTGAGGCTGAATTAGATATATAGCAGATATTCATTATCTAGGATCCTCAATGAATTTACTAAAAGTATTCTTTGACGGAAAATTATTTTTAAATTTAAGAATTGCCATTCTTCCACACGTGCCTATGAAAAAATATTTATTAAGTATTTTATAATAATTTCTTTTTTGAAAATCATCTAATAATATTATTGTTTTTGCATTCATTAATTCTTTTTTAAATTTAGTTAAATTTAAACAACAGCTGACTCTAAATCTCCCATCTATCAATATGAGATCAGGTATTTTTTCTCTTAATATAAATGAGTTTATTTTTTCAACATATTTAACAATTTTTTTTCTTAAAAAAAAAATAGGATATGAATATTCTAAAGTTGGGCCAATGTTTGTAAATTTAACTTCATGTATTTTTCTTTTTTTAAAATCATTAAAAAAGCTTTTGTCGCATTCAATTGAGATAAAATTCTTAGAAAGCCTTTTTGCAAGCATAGATGAATTTCCCGATCCGTACTCGAAATAAAATTTTGATTTTTTTAATGATCTTATATAAAAATTATTTGCTTTAATACTTCCAAAGTTGATTTGATGAGATAAAGAATAAAAATAATTCTTATTATTTCTACTAAAATACTTTATTAATATTTTACCTTTGTTTTTAAATAAATATTGAAAATTTTTTTTTATAACCTGAGATATTTTCATGATATACAAATTTGTAGTTAAATCATTCTTAGTATAAATAATTATATAATAATATTATTATTGTGTTAATAACCTAATTCTTGATGAAAAAAATAATTATTGCGGGGCCGGGAAATAGTGGAAGTGGTGCAATATTAGACTTTCTTAAAGACAGAGATGATGTTTTTTTACCATTTGAAAATCAAGAATTTAGACTTGTTAATGATCCAGACGGTATTAGAGATCTAGAACACAATTTATATTATAATTTTAGTATAAATGGTGCTAGCAATTCCATGTATGCTTTTAAAAAATTTTGTAAACACTTAGAGTCAAAAAAAAAAAATTATTATCCATCAAACTTTCATCATTTATGTCAAGAATATCTCAAAAATATTACACACTTAGAATATAACGGTTTACCTAATTTTAGTAAGTCTAAAATAAATTTAATTGATACTTTTAGATTCTATTTTGAAAAAATCATCTTAAACAAAAAAATAAGTGACATTGATGTTTTTAAATTAATCTTACCTGTAAATCATAATTTGTTTATTAATTATTCAACTAACTTTATTGACAAAATTATAAAATCAACTGATACATATTCTAATGATAAACTTGCACTGATAGATCAGTCAATTAATATTTATGAAGCTACTCAAAATTTGAAATTCTTTTCAAACTCAAAATGTATAATAACTCTAAGGGATCCAATTGGAACATATTATAGTATTTCTCAAAACCCAGCTTTTGCTTACGCAGGACTTACTATTGATAAATTTATAAGATGGTATGAATATATATATGAAAAAATATCAAATCTAGAAATTAATTCAAATAAATTTCTTATAATAAAATTTGATGATTTTTTATGTAAGCACAATCAAACAAAAAAAACTATTTTAAAATTTCTCTCACTTGATGAAAAATATAGCTCTTTTGATATTGAAAAAAGTATTCAGAAAAATTCAAATATCGATTCTAAATTAAGTTCTAATGACCTACATCAATTAAAAACTAAATTAAGTAAGTTTATTCAAAAATAATGAAAAAAGTAATTTATTTGAGCGATTTTTCATTACCAAATAAATCTGCTTATGCTGTTCATGTAATAAAAATGTGTGAAGCATTTGTCGCAAATGGTTTTAATGCTCAATTAATTGTAAATAATATAAATACTAATTTTTACTCAATAAAAAAAAAATATAACTTATACAAAAATTTTAAAATATTAGGTTTGCAAAAATTTAAGGCAAATACTTTTTTCACAAGGTTTCAAAATGCATATAAAATTTTTTTTATTTTAAGAAAAAGTAAAGCTGATTTAATAATTTCTAGGAATATATTAGCAAGTTTACTTCTTTCATTTTTTAATATTAAAAATTTACTTGAAATACATACTGAGCTTAAAGGCTTTACAAAAATTATATTTCATTTTACCTACAAAATTATTAAAAAAGATAATCTAAAATTTATTTTTATTCACAATAAGTTAAATGATCACTTTAAAATTAATAAGAAAAATTACATAGTGCTTGATGATGCTGTAAAAATTGAAGATTTTTCTAAATTTAAAAAAAAAAGTAAAAATAATAAAAGAAAAAAATTTGTTTATACTGGTAGTTTTGTAAACGGTAAAGGTGTTGAAATTATAATTCGATTAGCAAACATTTTTAAAAATCATGATTTTATCTTATATGGAAATATTGATACAATGAGTTTAGATAATTACAACAAATGTAACTTTACTAAAAATGTATCTTTAAACGAATATACAGATTATAATAAAATTCCATCAATTTTATCTAATGCAGATTATTTATTAATGCCTTATGAAAAAAAAATTGGTGTACTCATTTCAAATTTAAATGTGTCAAAATATATATCACCACTGAAGATGTTTGAATACTTGGCTGCAAAAAAAATAATTTTTGCAACAAAACAACCTTCATATAATCATATATTAAAAGACAATTTTAATTCTATAATTCTTGAATTAAATGATTTACAAAATTGGAAAAAAAGAATAACCGATGTAATTAACAATCCTTTAAAATATAAGATGTTGAAAATTAATGCTTTTAATACTGCAAAGAAATATACTTGGAAAAAAAGATGTTTAATTATTGAAAATTTTTTTAATGAATACAAAAAATAAAATTTTAATTACAGGGACATCTGGTTTTATCGGATATCATGTGGCATCTTATTTCCTGAATAAAGACTACATTGTTTATGGTGTTGATAATCATAATAATTATTATGACATAAAACTTAAAATTAAAAGATGCAACCTACTCAAAAAATATAAAAAATTTTTCTTCATAAAAGATGACATTCAAAACAAGAGCTTCTCTTCTTTATTAGGAAAAATAAAACCAGATGTCATAATTCATTTAGCTGCACAAGCAGGAGTTAGATTTAGTTATAAAAACCCATTTAAATACATAGATTACAATATAACTGGTTTCCTTAATTTATTAGAAAGTATGAAAAAATATAAATTAAATAATTTAATTTATGCATCATCAAGTTCTATATATGGCAATGTTAAAAAATATCCTATTAAAGAGAATTTTGAATTTAATCCAGAAAATTTCTATGGTCTTACAAAAGTTTTTAATGAAAAATTAGTAGATGTATATCTTAAAAATTATCAAATTAACTCGGTCGGCCTCAGAATGTTCACAGTTTATGGTGAGCTTGGTCGCCCTGATATGTTCATACCTAAAATAATCAATAATCTTAAAACTAGAAAATTTATTCAACTTTATAATAATGGTAACCACTATAGAGATTTTACATATGTTGGCGATGTCAGCAAAATTATATTTAAATTATCTAATACTAATTTTCTTAAAAATAAAAAAAATTTAATACTAAATATTTGTTCGGGTAAATCTATTTCTATAATAAAAATTATTAAACTTATTTCTCAATCTATTAATATAAAACCTTTGGTAAAAAAACTTTCCTTCCAAAAAGGTGACATGCTTAAAACTCATGGAAATAATAAAAAATTAATTTTTTTAATTGGAAAATTTAACTTCACCAATATAGCTAAAGGAATTAAAAAAACTTTAGTTTTTAAATCTTTTTAATTTTATATTTTGTGGGTGTTAATGATTTTATTACTAGTTTTTTATGCTGTTTTTGAAATAACTTTAAAGTATTATCTGTTTCTTTTTTTTGTACTACATTGTCGCTATATCCATCTAGACCTGCAAAAATAATATTCTCTCCACCTCCTGCTATAGCGATGCAAAGTGCATAGGAAAGGGCTAAAAAATTAGGAATAAGGCAATAATTTTTATTTACTTCTATTTTGTCAGCTTTAACAACTGCCCCATAATCATAACTTTTGTTAATTTTTTTTTTAGAAAAAATTTTTTTTGGTATCATGGAAAATGGAGCAATTATTCTAGCTTTTTTATTTTTTAAATTATTTAATTCTATAAAAATTCTTGATGGATTGCACATGGTGATAAAATCAATTCTTTTTATTCTGCTATTTTTTAATTCATTTAAAGAAAGAATGATTGGATTTTCTTTTTTAATAAATATGTTAATCTTTTTTGTATTTTTATATAATTCTTCCCCATTTGCTAAAATTAAAATTTTACGCTTTTTAAAATTATCTGGGAACCATTTACCTTTTGGTTTTCCTACATAAAATTTCGTTGAAAAATTTAATTTAGTTGGATTAAAAGATTTAGCATTTATATCTTTTAAAATATCAATTGCTAGAAGTATCTGATTATGGTCATATCGATTACCTTCTAACATTTTTTGTATATATGTTGGGTGTATCTTGTATTTAGCTGAGAGATAATAAAAATGATTTGTTCCCCAATTATATTTTTTTTTAAGTTCAAAAAAATGTTTTTCAATTAAATTTGAAATTTCATAAATAGGACTTCTATTTACTAGAGACAATATATTTTCTGTTTTTACGTTCCCTGGACCTCTGCCCATTCCTAATACAGTACTATCTATAAATGTAGCACCTTCTTTAATGGCTACTTTTGAGTTTTCAAGCGCCAGACTTTGATTGTCATGCGCATGTATACCAATTGGTTTTTTCCAATATTTTTTAATTAAGTTAATAATTTTTTTAGTTTGTACTAATTCTAATGAGCCTAAGCTATCCGCAAAATAAAAAACATCTACAAAACTTTTATCTATTTTCTTAAAAATATCTTTAATTTTTTTAAACTTGATTTCAGAAATTTGCATCAAATTTAATCCCACCATGTATTTCTTTTTTTTTAAAATTTTAGCTATTAAAATTGTTTTATCTAGCTCCTCTAAGTGGAATGCTAATCTTACAAGTTTAATCCTGTCTTTTTTTTTATGATGAAATGCAGAGTTAATATTTTTAATAATTTCTTCATTATTCTCTCCAGTATCTGAAACATTTAGCATTACAGCTAATTTTAAGCTTTTTTTTATCTCAAAATTTTTTAATATTTTTTCTGAGATATAAGCAAAAGGACCTTTAGTCTTATTCTTTTCAAAAAAACAGAAACCTATTTCAACAAAATCTATTTTACTTTTAGCCATAACATTTAGATAATCTTGGACTAAATTATTATCAAATTTCCAAATATTATAATAACCACCGTCTCTTAGTGTACAATCTAGTAAGTTTATTTTATTCATAAGTTAAAATTTTACTATCTTTTATTTCTATTATTTGATCAACAAATTTTTTTATTTCTTTTGAGTGAGATACTATAATAATTATTCTATCATTTTTGAGCAATTTTATGTTTTCGTAAATTTTTTTTTCAGTTAATTGATCTAATGATGAAGTTGGTTCGTCGAATATCATCAATTGAGATTTATTGTATATTGATCTAGCAATACCCAACCTTTGTAACTGCCCTCCCGACAACCTTGAAGCATTTTCGCCAATTTTTGTGTATGTTTTTTGGGGTAAATTATCGACAAAACTTTCAAGTTGAGCAAGTTTAATGGCTGAATTCAATAGATTTTCTGATATTTTTGTATCGTCTTCCTCTAATGCTATGTTGGATCTTATACTACTATCTAAAAGATAAATTTTTTGAGGAACAAATGAATAAAATCTATTTTTTATTTTTTGCAGGTCATATTTATCGTTTATTAAAATTTGACCACTTGTTGGGATCAATAATTTTAGTAAAAGATTCGTCAAAGTTGTTTTTCCTGATCCAGTTTCACCAATGATGCAATAACATTTTCCAATTTCAAGTTTTAGATTTAACTTTTGAATAATTTCTTTTTTATTATTCAAATAATTAAATGAAACTTCTTTAAACTGAATTTTATTTAATTTAAATGAATTAACTAAAATTTCATTACCTTGATCTACGGAGGGTTTAAGTAGAATTTGATTAAATTCATTATGTAAAACTTCAATTGAAATTTTGTTTGATCTTATAGTTTGCAATTGACCTAAAATTTTAGAAAAAGTAGGTAACAATTTTATCCCAGCAGCCATAAAAGCAACAATTGTGGGCAGCATAGAATTGAGGGTATTTTCTGAAAATCTTATATAAATTAAAACAACTGATATCAAGAATATAAAAGATACTTCAAATGTAGACTTTGGATACATCCTAATAATATTTGTTTTAATTGATGAATAAATATTTTTTCTTAAATTTTTTATATGTTGGTCAACAAATTTTTCCTCTTTTTCATAAGTTTTAATTTCTTTTATGCTTCCAATAGTTTCCATTAAATTTTGCAAAACTTTCCTGGCAGTTTCCATTCTTTCTTTTGACCATTTTTTTAAATTAGTTTTAGATAAAAAATATAAAATAAAAGAAATCGTGAAAAAAAACACAAAGATTATAGATGTATAAAAAAAGTTTAGTCTCAATAACAAAAGTATTAATACTAAAGATAGAATTACGTCTACAATTAATCCTAAATAAGCAACAAGATAATGAGAAAAATTTTGACATTCATTTTCAATATTTTTTATATGTATTGACGAATTTATATTTAAATACTGTTCATAAGGCATTTTTAAGTAATATTTTAATAATTTACCCGAAAGGTCTAAATGAATCTTTCCAGAAAATTTCATTTGCCAATGGCTCAAGTATATTATTAATAAATTTTTTGAAATAAAAATAAAAATTAATATTCCAATTAATGGTAAAAAAAATTTATCATTGGAAAAAAATTCAAAAATAAAAAATGAAGAATTATTATTTGTTATGAATGAAATTATTGGAATTAATATTGTAATTCCTAATAGTTCTAAAAAAATTAATAGCAGACTGAATGATGAAAAATAAATTAATGGTTTTGTTTTTTGTTTTCCTATTAAATTTAGTACTTTTTTAAAATCTTTAAACATTTATAAAGTATATCCATCATCAATGACTATATCCTGGCCAGTAATTTTTGATGATTCATCAGATATTAAAAATTTTACTACTCCAGAAAGGTCATTTTTACTTAACATACTTTTATTTGCTGTGTATTTTTTATATTTCTTTATAAATTTAGGATTTTGATAATCAAAAACGCCTCCAGGACTTACGCAATTAATTCGAATTTTTTTATTTAAATATTCTTTAGCCAGAAATTTACTCATAGTAATAATTGAGTTTTTGGCTATTGCATATTGCATTGGCATAGACATTTTTGTTCCCTCATAAACCTCAAATCTTGGAATATAAGAACCATAAATAGACCCAAAATTGACTATTACACCTCCCTCTTTTTTTTTAAAATAATTAATAAAAATTTTATTAATATTATAATACGCCTTAAGATGGTTATTTAAATCTTTTGAAAACTGCTCATATGAAAGTGTTAAAGAATTTTTTTTTTGTTTAATATCTACTTTTGGATATACGGATATAATTACAGCATGTATAGATCTATTCTTTTTTATTATTAAATCAATTTTTTTTTTTGACTCTTCATAATTATTTACATCTACAATAAAATCTGTTTTTTTATTGGCAATTTTATCTATACCTATAACTTTATATTTTTTTGACAGCTCTAGACTTAAAGTATTTCCAATTAGACCAGATGAACCAAGAATTATAATTTTTTTTTTCACCTTAATTAAATTTTCTCAATATTGGCTTTACAATATGTTCTTTAAGATATTTTTTAAGATCGGCGTTCATTATTTTTTTATCCCGTAAGTCTTTTGAAGGTTGAATGTTTGATTTCTCCCTTTAAAGGAAATTTTCCATTTTTTAAACAAGTTTGAATTTTACTAAACACATTATCTACTTCTTTTAAATATTTATTAATAATCTTATCATTATAAGCAAAGCTTGTAGCAACTTGAGCACCCGCCAAAAAGCCTTTTTTGAGCATCTCTTGAGTAAAATAAGTTAAAATTTCAAGGCTGTTTGGATAATCAAATTTTAAATATGGAATTGAGTCTTGCCCACTTATAGAAATTTTAACTTTATTTTTTTTTGAAATTTTAATCCATCCTTTTTTAATTTTATTTCCATAGTTTGATATTAATCTATTAATGTTAAGTTGTTTTAATTTCTTAAGAGTAACTTTTGCTGCAATAAATCCTAATCTATCTGTCCACATTGTAGAACTAATGAATGTTTCTTGAGCAACTTGCATTATATCTTTTTTACCAATAATTGCAGAAATTGGATATCCGTTTCCAATTGATTTTCCAAAAATAGCCATGTCAGGAGTTACTTTTAGTTTTAAGTGTAAACCACCATAATTATCTTTAAAACCTGAGGTAATTTCATCAAAAATTAGTATAGCTTTATTTTTTTTTGCTATTGATTTTACTTGTCTCAAAAAATTATGACTAGGTTTCACCCCTCTCATCGGTTCCATTATAATAATTCCTATATTATTATTATTATTTTTAAAAAGTTTCTTAAATGAAGCAATATCATTATATAAAAAAGGTTTAATTGAATTTTTAAATGAATTTGAAACTCCTTTAGCTTTTAATCCAGGGAGTAACTGATTATCTAAATTTTTTGAACCATTCATATTTGTTGCTAAATACCAATCATGCCACCCATGATAACCGCAGAAAGCAATATTATTTTTATTTGTATATGCTCTGGCAATTCTTATTGCCACCATACAGGCTTCACCACCGGATTTACAAAATTTTGCCATTCCTGACCATTTATGAATATTTAATAACTCTTCTGCTAATTCTACTTCTTCAATAGCATTTAGAGTGCACATCGATCCGCTTTTAAGTCCTTTTATTAATGCCCTATTAATATATTCATTTGAATAACCTAAAACACAAGAAGTAACGCCCATTCCTGCAAAATCATAATAAACTTTATTGTTTAAGTCCCAAACTTTACAGCCTTTAGCTTTTTTATAATATGTTGGCCACAATCCTGGTAGAAACATCTCACTTCTTTTAGATAGCAGTTGATTGCCTCCTGGGATAATTTTTTTAGCTTTTTTTAAAAGTTCTTGTCCTTTATTCATCTTTTTAAACCCTTAAGTTTTTTCAAATTTCTTACATAAAAATTTGCTAAATTAAAATCATCAATATCATCAATTTCTAAAGATTTCCATTTATCTACCTTGTAAGCTTGGGTTTTTTCATGATAAAAAGTTTTCTTTTTAAGTAATACCGAAGTTTTTGAAATATAAATTGAACCCTCTAAATAATAAAGTGGTTTTACATCCTGTCTTCTCACATATAATTTTTTCTGATTTTTTAGATATGGAATCAATATATTTTTTTTATTTAATGAGTATAAAAATGAAGGATGTTGATTGATTATGCTGGTAACGCTTACCATTGATACAATTTTATTTTTTATCACTTTTTTAATACATGAATTGATATCTTTATAATTTCTTAGTGGGGAAGTGGGCTCTAATAATAAAACATAATCAAAAGAAATTTCTTTTTTTTTATAAAAATTAACAGCATGCTCTAAAACACTAAAGGTGCTAGATTTATCTGTTGCAAGTTTTTTTGGTCTTATAAATGGAATTTTTGCACCAAATTTTTTAGCTATATTTGAAATTTGAATAGAGTCGGTGCTCACTATTATTTCGTCAATTAATCTACATTTTTTTGCAGTTAAGATTGACCATGCAATTAAAGGTATATTTCCCAACTTCTTTATATTCTTATTTTTTAGTCCCTTGCTATTTTTTCTGGCTGGAATTACACAAAGAATCTTTGGCTTATTAATCATTATTAATCATTTTTTGCACTTTATTAAATTTTTTGTGGTCACCAATATCAATTAAGGTTTCATGGATTTTAAAAAAACCAATTTTTCTTTTTTGAATTTTATTAATAAAGGTATCCATGTCACAATATTTATTTTTTGGGATATATTTTAGTAAGCTTGGATTTATCACATATATTCCAGAGTTTACATCAAAATTAAAAATAGGTTTTTCTGTTATTATTTTTTTTTTAATTTTCTTGTAATTTATAACTCCATATGGAATTTGTACGGAATAATTGTTAACACAAATCGTCATTTCGTTTTTTTGACTATTATGATAACTAATCAAATTTTCAAATTTTAAGGATGTATATATATCTCCATTAATTAATAAAATAGGTTCTTTAATTTTATTTTTTAATAATGACAACGATCCAATGGTCCCTAAAGGTTTTTTTTCAATAAGATATTTAATTTTTAGCTGTAAACGTTTCCCATCATCAAAAAAATTAATTATTTTATTTTTAAGGTAATTTACTGAAATATTTATATTCACAAAATTAGATGATTTTAATGAATAAATTATAGTCTCCAAAAGAGGCCTACCACCTACCTGTAACATTGGCTTAGGGTAATTGTTTGTCAAGGGTAACAATCTTTTCCCCATTCCTCCTGCCATTATCACCACTTCATTTTTTAATAAAATTTTTTCAAAAAAATCTTTTTTTGAATGTAAGCCTATAAATAAATTCTTTCTATCTAATACAGGGATATATAGTAAGGCGTTATCTTTCATATATTTATTTTTTATTATACGACTCGATGTATCTTCAAAACAATAAATAAAATTCTTATTATAGAATTGATTTATAGGTTTTAAAAAGTCTGAAGATTTTAAGATAGCTCTTCTTAAGTCGCCATCTGTCATAACACCCAAAAGTTTTTTTGATTTATTTACAATTAAACATATTTTATGTTCTGAATTATTTAGACACTTGATTGCATGCATTATGGTAGCATCATTACTTAATATATTTTTTCTTAACTTATTTATATAAATCATTTTTTTATTATATAATTACCAATTACAAGAGCATCTAAACCACAAGAAAAGAAAGTCCTTATCGCGTCTTTTGGAGAACAAACTATTGGTTCACCATTTAAATTAAATGAAGTATTCAATAACGCTGGGACGTTAGTAATTTTATTAAAATTAGATATTAATTGGTAAAATTTTAAATTAGATTCTTTTGTGACAGTTTGAACTCTAGCTGTGCCATCAACATGTGTAACTGCAGGAATTATTTTTTTCCAATTTTTTCGCACTTTAACTGCTTTTTCCATAAAATAAATTTTTTCATTTTTTTTTAAATCAAAAATTTTATGTGCATAATCACCTAAAACTGATGGAGCGAATGGTCTAAAACCTTCTCTAAATTTTATAGCTCTATTAACTATATCTTTCATTTTTTCATCGCGTGGATCAGCAAGGATTGCTCTGTTACCTAATGATCTATGTGAAAACTCCATTCGTCCCTGAAACCAACCTATTAATTTACCATTAGCTAGCATTTCTGCTGTAATTTCAGAAACATTGTTTTTTGCATTAATAAAATTTAGATTTGATTTAATGAGTTCTTTTTTTATTTCTAAATCAGTAAACTCAGGCCCAAAATAATTTTCTTTTTCATGATAAATTTTTCTAGTTGCTTTTTTATTAAATTTAAAATTCGCTAAATATGTTGCTCCAATCGAGACTCCTAGGTCATCCGGGTAAGCTGGTATATAATTATTTTTATAAATTTTACTTTTATTTAGCAGGCCATTAAAAACACAATTCATTGCCGCACCTCCAGCTAACACGATGTTATTATTTTTAGGGCCTGTTTTTTTCAATTTTACTAATAAATGAAAAACTATTTTTTCAAAAGATCTTTGCATAGCCGCTGCAATTTGATTATGTCTTTTTGTTATTTTGTCTTCTTTTTTACGTGGTTCACCGAATAATTTAGTAAATTTAGTTGTAAAAAAAAATTTTCTTCTATCAAAAGTATAAAAATCAAAATAACTAAGATCTAATTCAAACCCATCTTTTGTTAAATTGAATAATTTATTTACTTTATCGTCATAAATATTTTTCTTCGTTTCATATGATGCTAATGCCATAACCTTCCATTCATCTGAATCTGGTTTAAATCCTAGAAAATTTGTAAATGAGCCGTAGTATAAACCCACTGAATGAGGATACTTTACAGAGCCATGTTTCGTTATTTTTTTTTCATTACCAGTTCCTAAAAAGCATGTATCAATTTCTCCATGACCATCAATAGTCAATATATCTGTTTTTTTAAATGGAGATGTAAAAAAAGCTGACGCTGCATGACATTCGTGATGATTCAAATAAACTATTTTTTGATTCTTGAAACTAATTATAATTTCTTCAGCAGGTTCCGAATTTAACATTCTCATTATGTTTATCGGGATATTTGAAAGCATCTCACCTCTCCATCTCAAATCATTCGTCCACCTTGATGAAGCATCATTTATATTATGTGATGGATTCCATGGAACTACAATTAAATCTATATTGTCTAATTTTAAATTTGCTTTTTTTAAACACCAATCTATTGCTTTAAAAGGAAAAGCAGTACTCATTTTAATTCTATTAAATCTTTCCTCAGGAGAGGCGGCTACTATTTTTCCATCTATCATTAGTGCCGCTGATGAAATGTGTGTATAGGGATAAATTGAAAGAATTTTCATAATTAGATTTTTTGATCTATTTTATAGTTTTTCTTTGACTTTTTTCCTATTAAATTAAAATACTTAGATGGATTTATACCACCTGCAGGTCTTTTAATGCCTAAATTTAAGTTCGAAAAAAGCTGACCTTGTTTAATATTTTTTTTTGCAACAATACTTTTTCGTGCTATGAGCATATTTTTAATCTCACATTTTTGTAGTACCTTTTTTCCATTGCCCATCATAGTTTCTAATTTTCTAATTTGTTTAACCATTTTTTTAAACTCAATTGGGTTTAATGAAGCTTTATGATCGGGTCCTTTTAATTTCTTATTTAAAGTAATATGTTTTTCTATAACCTTAGCACCTAGTGATGCTGCTATTATAGGCGCTAAAATGCCTGCTGTATGATCCGAATAACCTACATTTAACTGAAATTCTTTCTCCAAAGTTTTAATAGCATTGAGATTTGCAAATTTATCATCTACTGGGTAATCAGTGACACAATGAAGTAAACAAAGTCTTTTTTTTAAAAATAATAATTTTTTTTTATCATTAATTATAATCCTACTTTTTTTAACTTTAAATACTTTTTTTTTAGCTATAAAGTTTAAAGTATGTGCAATTTCTTCTAAATTAGACATACCAGTCGAAATAAATATATATTCTTTTTTAAGATTAATATTACTCAACATAAGAAAATTATTTATTTCACCTGATGGTATTTTAATTTCTTTGCATTTAAGATTTTTGGTTAAAAATAGATAATTTTCTTCATCAAAAGGGGAGGATAAAAAATTTATCTTATTTTTATTTGCAAAAGTTTTTAAAATAAAATAATCATTTTTTTTTAATTCTAAAGGTTTAAGCAGGTCTATTTGTCTTTGTTTTTTTTTTGTATTTTTAATTTGATAAGGTGCCATTTTTGCATTCTCTGTAACTAAATTATTTGCTTTCCAATTTTGAAATTTTACATAATCGGCTCCACAATTTTTTGCAATCTTAATCATTTTTTTGGCAATTTTAATTTTTCCATTATGGTTTACTCCAACTTCTGCAATAACTATAACTTTATTATGTTGCTTAATCATAAAAGTATTTAAAATCTGGTTTTACTTTTTTACTTAAAGATTTAATTTTATTTGCTATTTTTACTATAGCATTTTTTTTAAAATTTAAATTCTTTGCAAAAACTTTTTTTCTAATTTTTTTAAATTTTTTAATTTCATTAATAATTGCGTTTTTATTTAATTTACAAGAAAAAATATTTGATGAAAGCTCACGCCCAGATTGCCTGTTTCCTATATTAATAACTGGAATACCAAAAGATGGGGCCTCTATTATTGCGCTAGAAGAATTGCCCAATACTGCATTTGCATACCTCATAAGATTCAAATAATTTGTATTTCCAAGAGAACTAAAAAAAATAGAGTTATCATTTTTTTTTATAAATTTTTTCATTTCTTGATTAAACATTTTTCCATTAGGGTCACCATTACTTCCTGTAAAGACTAAAAATAAATTTTTAAAATTTTTAAGCGATTCTAATAAGGTTCTAATTTGAGATGAGTAACTTTTATAATTATTAGTTTCAGGATGAAATGTGATCAAAATTATTTTTTTTTTTGTATTAATACCTAATTTAAGAAAAAGTTCTTTTTTACTCAAGTATTTTATATTTTTTACATTTTCAGCACCGATTGCTCCGTAATTAAATATTTTTTTTTTATTTTCTCCTAAATGAATTACTCTATCTCTATATTTTATGTTTGTTGTGAAGTGATAATGGCTAAGTTTTGTAATGACATGTCTTATTGTATCATCAAATGATCCTATGGTTTTTTCCCCTCCATGCAAATGGCAAATTTTTACATTTTGAAAAAAAGAAGTTATTGCAAATGACAAGACTTCATACCTGTCACCCAATATTACTGCTAAATCGGGTTTTATTCTAATGATTATTTTTTTATATCTATTTAACGATTCTGATAAAAATTTAACAATATCAACATTATTATAATCAATCTTTGCTTTGCAGCTATATATCTTCTTAAATAATTTCCTGTTTATCAGTCTTGAAGTTTTACCTAAAGTTTTTTCTAAATGGTGCGGTCCTACTACTAAATAAATATCTATTTCTTTATATATTTGAAAAATAATTGGCTCTAAAAGTCCATAATCTGCTCTACTGCCTGTATAAAAAATAATTTTTTTTTTGGGCATTGTTTTTAAACGTTATATTTGTTATTTTTATAATGTTTTAAATTTTTAGGATTTTTAAACCATTCTATAGTTTTTTCTAAACCTTTATAAAATCCTGCTTTCTTAACAAACTTAGGTTTCCATTTTAAGATTTTTTTAGCTTTTGTGTTTTTTGATAATAATCTATCGACTTCACTTTTTTTTGGTCTTATTCTTTTTTTATCTAACTCTACTGTTATGTGGGTGCCAATAATTTTTGCTATCATTTCAACTGTTTCTTTAATTGTAAAATGCGATCCAGTTCCAAGGTTTATGACTTGCCCGACGCATTTTTTGTTATTAATGGTTTTTAAAAATCCACTTACTGTATCTTGTGCCAGAGTAAAGTCTCTTGATGAGTCTAAATTACCTAATTTAATTTTTTTTTGCCCATTTAAAATTTGTGCAATAATTGTTGGAATTGCAGCTCTTTGTGACTGTCTTGGACCGTATGTATTAAAGGGTCTAATAATTGTTACAGGTAAGGCAAAACTTTTATAATAGGATAAGGCTAGCTGATCTGCAGCTACCTTACTTGCTGCATAAGGTGACTGTGCATTTAATGGGTGTTTTTCGTCGATTGGAATATATTGAGCTGATCCATAAACTTCACTAGTGGATGTAATGACTACTTTCTTACAATTGTTTACTCTAGCTGCTTCTAAAACATTTAGTGTGCCGATAACGTTAGTTGAAATATATGTTCTTGGCGACTGGTAGGAATATGGAATTGATATAAGTGCTGCTAAGTGAAATATTACATCACATTTTTTTGTTTCTTTTAAAATTAAATCTTGATCAACCACATCACCTATTACAACTTTTAATTTATTCTTTATTTTTTTAGGAAATGTATCTATCCAACCCCAAGTATTATCAATATTATAAGGCACTAATGCTTTTACGTGATAACCTTTTGAAACCAAACTTTCAACCAAGTGTGATCCTATAAAACCAGATGCACCTGTTACAAAAACTTTTTTCATTATTTTAAATAACTGTTATTTAGCTTAATCATCTTTTTTATAAAATAATTACCATCACAATTAAATTCATTAAACTTCTTAAATTCAATTAAATAATTTTGGATTATATTTATTCTTTTTAATAATTTACTGTTACTATAAATGGTATTATTTTTTAATATTTCAATTTTTATATTAAAATTTTTATAAAATCTATTAATTAGTAACGCTCTATGATAATTAGGTGTATTAGAGCAAAGTGAACCTAGGTCTAATTGATAAATATTCTTATAAATGTTGCTATTTAATAAATCAATAAAAGGTTTTTTTTTATTTTGATGAAAAAAACATTTAAAATTTGAAAGATGGTCAATTAATATAAGTCTAAAAATAAGACGTAAAAAATAAGTTTTTTCATGAGACTCCATTTTTAAAAAGTTGCGATTATTAAATAATTCGAAGAGATTATTTGTATTGATGGAATTTAGGTTGGTTAATCTTTTTAAGGATAGACTAATTAAATTTCTTGTATATTTGTTATGAGAAAGTCGTAATAACTTAAATGCAGACATTACATCTTCTAAATCACCCGTTCCAACAAATACTAGTTTTGTTTTTAAAAAAAACATTGAAGTTCTTGGGTGTTTAAAAAAATTGTATAAGGAAGATAGAGTGGGAAAAAAATATTTAATATATTTAATAAAATTTATTCCTTTTATTTTTTTTAAAGTTCTTTTTTTAGATATTGAAAAGTCACTTAGTGATAATGCATTAAATTTAGAATTAAATTTTTCCCTATCTAAATAAATTAATTTTACTTGACTAAATTTATTTTTTAACAGCCCAATCGTTAAATTATGCTTAAAATAATCAAAACTATTATTCCACAGTACTATAAAAATAGTTTTGTTTAAGTTATCAAATTTTGTATTAAGAAAGTTTTTTAAATTATTTACATCAACAAAAATTTCTTGTGAATTATTTTTTAATATTGTTTTTTCACTTAAAAATTCTATTTCATCTGATTTAAGTAAATAATCAGCTAAAAAACAATAATTCAAAATTTTATTTTGTGGAGAATATATTGTAATTTTTTTTTTTAAAAAATGTTTATTCACAGTTTTTTAATTTAAGTTAGTTGATAAACACTATTGTTAAATTTTTTTTAAAAACTTTTTTTCTCAGGAAAGTGCCAGTTTTATTTTGCATTTTTAATTTGGGTCGCCATTTTTCATTTTTTTTATTTCAAAGACTCCAGGATAAATCTCTCTGCACTCTATATTTGAAATACCCAATTCTTTTGAAAAATCATTTAACTTATTTTTCACTTCACTTAATGTTATGCCTGGATTTTTTTGATTATAAAGTTTAGCTGTAATACTTTTGGTGTTTATAAAAAGATTTCTAATTTTTTGTAAAATCAGAAAAAATGCAAAGAAAATTTTATTATCAAATCTATCTTTTACATTTTGTTTTTTTTTATCTTTTATAAACTTTGTAATTTCATTACAAACTAATTCTGCATTATAAAATTTATCATTCTTGAAAAAAAAACTAGCCTTATCATTCACAAAATCTTTTGAAGATTTTATTTCTAAATTCTTAATTTTTAAATCTAAATCTTCATAATTAATTGGATTATTAATTTCGTTACAAAATAGATCAAATATTTTTGTTTCATAAACTTCTCCTTTGTTAAAAATAAGATTAACAGCCATTTTTCCTAACAAGCTTGCTTCAATTGTAGTAGTACAATAATATCCAAAAACTCTATCAGCTGCCATTATCCAGGTATTTGTGTTGATGTGGTCATAGACAACATTTTCTTTTAAATCTTCATTGAGATTATTTGTCCATGTTGATAAGTTTTCTGCAGGATGTGGCCTGATTATCATTTTATTCATTTTTTTAGAGTTTGAATTAAAGAAATTAATTGTAGACATCATGTTCTTCTTTTGTAATTCAAACATATTTGAAAAAAATTTTTTTCTTTTTTCATGCTCAATTGGATTGTCACCCCAAGACTTTACACCTGTCATATAATTCGTTCCAGGTTCAGTCAATGCGTTGTATTTTTGAAATGCAGAAATATATAAATCAAATTTTCCATATTTCTTATTTATGTTTTTTGCAGCTTCTAAGTACACATTTTTAATTGGTTTTTTTAACAAATCAAACCTTGAGTTGCCACAAAGAATTATCTTGTCATCAATATTTGAATAATTATTTCTTAAAGGATTTGCCTGCTCGTCTCCCCATGCAAGAAACTTATCAACTGTTTTAATTGTTTTTTCTGGCACACGATGTAAAACTTCATCAGTAGCAATGTTAAATAAACCTTCTTCATCAGAAGAAAAAATATAAAAACCATATTTTCTTAAGTATTGAGCAAATTTTTCTGGTCTTTCTCTGGAACTTTTGAATATAAATACTCCAGGTATTAAATATTTAATTTTCTCTAAAAGTTTATTTTTTTTCCCTATAACTACCGAGAACCCTTTGTTTGCTGAAATTATTCCAAATAAAATTCTGGCGTCAAGCTCTCTTTTAATAACTTCTATTTCGTAATAAATCCTCATACAACTTAATTTTATTATTTATTTTTTTTCATTAACTTTATTTTTAAAATGATTATCATTTGATTGTTTTTGATACATTTTTAATTTTTTTTATATACCTTGCTAAGTAATTTTGAAACTTTTTTTAAATCATGCCTTGTATCAACAGAGATGGACTTATCACTTAGTCTTAGCATTTTCACTTTTTCTCCCATTTCTAAAAACCTTAAAATTTCAATATCTTCAACTTTTTCAAAAAAACTTTTTTTACTCAATTTAGAAAACATAATTAGATTGTCTCTAGGAAAACTATAAGCGCAGACCTGTCTATATCCTAATTTAAATGATTTTTTTTTATTAAAAGGTATTGGGCCTCTTGACATGTACATTAAATAGTTATTTTTATCAAAAACTAATTTTGGAATATGTTGGCTGAAAAAATCTTTTTTATTTTTTATTTTAGTATAACCATTAATAATTAAATTTTTATTTTTTTTACCAGCATTTATTATTTTTTTTATATCACTACTTGGCATTAGAGGTTCGTCGCCTTGGACATTAATATAGAAATCTCTTTTAATTTTTTTTGCAAATTCAGCCACTCTGTCTGTGCCTGTAAGACATTTTTTGGATGTCATTACACAATTTATATCATTCCTTTTGCACAATTTGTTTATCTCGCTGCTATCGGTTGCAACAAAAATATTTTTTTTTTTGGCAACTTTTAAACAATTTTTATATGTTAAAAGTATCATCGGTACTCCATTAAATTTAATTAATGGTTTCATAGGTAGTCTTCTAGACTTAAGTCTTGCAGGAATTACAATGGCAAAAGTCATAATTTTAATTTTTTTTTTTATAATTTAATATATTCATTTAGTGAATTTTATCTTGCATTTCTTACAGGAAAAGAATTATTTTTTAAGTATGATCTTGCTCTTATTGGTGTGTTATCACCAAAATTAAATAAACTCCCACATCCAACAGCATTAATTTTTGTCTCTTTAAATATATCTAAAATATGTTTAAAATTTCCGATACCTCCAGAATATATTATGGGTAAATTAACTATATTTGACCATCTTTGTAAGTTTTTAATGGATGGACCTTTCTTCGTACCATCATTATCTACATCAAAAAGAGCTATTTCTCCTGCACCATTATCTTCTATTTTCTTTAAATATTCATCAACTACAAAATTAGTTTTTTTTTTTGAATTTTCAAAAGTAATATAATGATTATCCTTGATATATTTATACTCTACACCAACCACTAAACATTGGCTCCCAAAAATTTTTGAAGCTAAATTAAGAAATTTAATGTCCTCTGCTACTTTTGAGGTTATTAGTACTTTGTCCGAACCAGACATAAGTAGCTTTTCAATTTGTTCTAATGTCGAAATTTTTCCGCCAGTTGTTAAAGGAACAAAACAATTAATGGCACAATTTTTAACTACCTTATTAAAAAAAATATCAGTTTCTTTTTTATTTTCTGAAATATTGATTAGCATCAACTCATCAGCAAGTTGATTGTTGTAAATTTTTATCGCCGATTCAGGCTCTCCCACATTTATAAAATTATCATATTTAATACCCTTAACTAATCTTCCATCTTTATAAAGTAATAAAGGAATTATTCTTTTAATCATAAATTACAAAAATTTTCTAAGATTTTTAAACCATTTTTATGGCTTTTTTCTATATGAAATTGAAAACCAAAAATATTTTTATTTATAACACTTGAGCAAAAATTACTATTTATTTTTGAAACACTCAAAATATTTTCACCTAAGGATGGTTTAAAATAATAAGAATGATCAAAATAAAACTCTACATCAAAATTTACATTTTTAAATATCTCATGATTAATTTTTGGAGATATTTTCATCCAACCAACATTTGTGGATAGTGGATTTTCATCATTTTTAAATTTAATCACATTTCCTTGGATTAAATTTAGTCCATTTATTTTTTCAAACTCACTACCTGTTGTTGATAAAATTTGCATTCCTAAACAAATACCCAATAATGGTTTACTTAAAGAAAATTTAACTATTTCGTCTACAAAATTTTTTTCTTTTAATATTTTCATGCCTGTTAAATATGATCCAACTCCAGGTATAATTAAATGACTCGCTTTATCAAAATCTTTTTTGCTAGATACAAAGAAATTCTTTTTAGAAATTGAATTCAAAGAGTTTGATATCGATGCTATATTTCCTAGCCCGTAGTCTAAAATACCAATCATCTCTCTCTAAACCATTCATCAAAATCTTTTGTTTTTTCCGAAATTTTATAATTTTTAGTTTTATCTCTTTTATGTGGAAAAACTTGCATACTTTCACATATTTTATAGAACTCATCCTTATCCATATCGATGTAGTCTAGAAATAAATCTAACGAAGGTGGTATCTCTCCCTCATGAATATCTGTTAATTTTTTTGCCTGCTCAGTTTTTAATAAGCCTTTTCTAATAAGTTCCGCTGAGTTTTGACTTATTCTTGAATAACCTCTTTTCAAAAATTTTATGTAATCCCTTGTTCCTTGCATATAACATTCAATTTTACTTCCAAAAGGATTTAATTGATCTGGTACACCTTCTAATTTATCTGTCTTCCAGCCATATAAATTTTTAATAATTTCTACTTGTTTCTCAACATCCCATTTTATGTAATTACCCAAACTTATTGGAAAAATTTTTTTTTTTTCAAATTCTTTGGGATCAGGAAAGGTGTATGGCTCAAGGTCCCTTAATTCAACTTTATCTTCATGTCTTTCATTAATCATACCCAACATATCAGTCGCTGAAATTCCTAAAGTTCTTAACATGTCAAATTTTTCAATATTTTCTGTCTCAAATTCATCAAAATTATAATATTGACTATGATAGCTTTGGGGCTCTCCATAAATAACCAAATTTATATTTAGGCTAATTGCTATTCTTAGTGGGTATGCAAATATACCTGTGTGGCAATGCCAACAAAAATCTCCTTTTCGTTTAAAACTTTCTTCCATTAAGAACTTTACAATTTTCCAATTTGGTGTGAAGTCTAAAAAATCTGCACCAATTTTTTTTAAAAATCTTTCTGTATTTTCTTTCATATTTGGTCTCAAAAAACCGTGATTAAATCTCACAACTAAAGGCTTTAATTTTAATTCTTTAATTACATAATGAACTTGAAATGTGCTATCTTTTCCGCCACTAAAAGGAACTATACAATCATAACCTGTTGAAAATTTATTTTTTTTTGATATTTCCAATAGTCTATTTTTTCTCTCTTCCCAATTAATTTTTTGATTGTAGTCTTGTGAAGAGTTACAAAGATTACATGCTTCACCTTCAAATACAATAGTTTCATTAGTCTCAGGTAAATTACATTTTTTACATTTTTTTATCATTTTAATTAATTTTGTTTTTTATAAATTCTGAGGAGTTTATTATTTTGAACTTATTATCGATGTAATCTAAATAGTCTTTGAATGTTAATTTTGAGTAGTCATTATTTGGAAATTTTCTAATATTGTCTTTTAATTCTAATACACCTATACCATAATTTGATTTAACTATTTTAAAATTAAAAGCTTCAGTATCTATTATTTCAGCAGCAAGTTTCCATACATCGCCAGTATGTTTGGCCTGGAAATTAGGCATATATTGCATAGCCCAATCTACAGGCAACATATCATCAAAAAAAATTACTCCTTCTTCATTTAATACTTCTAGTGAATTTAAAAAATCTTTTTTACATTGGGCGTATGAATGTAAACCATCAATAAAAATTACATCAAATTTATCATTATTATTTTCAAAAAATTGGTCGCTTGTCATCCTATGTGTGCCACCTCTTTTAGGATCTACTCCAATCTTATCAGAAATACTAAGTGGAATAGAGTTAAAAGTCCCATCTAAATCACAGCCAATTTCCAAATACTTGACATTTTTATTTATAATTTTTTTATTGATTATTACTGAAGCTATTATTGCTCTTCTATCATATTTTTCTCTCTTAAAAGTGTAGCTTCCTTCAATTTTCAAATTCTTAACATATGCTAAGTAGAAAAATTTAAAATAATTTTTTGTAACCAATTTATTAATTATTTTTTTTATCATTTTACTTTAATTAGATAGCAAGAATATGTTGTTATCAATATATTTTACTTTAACTTTTGACTTATAAATTTTATTTGTTTTTCTTAAATAGTGACTTATTTCCATTAAATTAAGATCACTACCTTTGTTTTTAATGATTTCATAGTTCAAAAACATATTAGGTTTCAATTCAAATATATAATCGATTATGTAAATAATACCTAATTTTTGCGTCAAAATCTTTATTTTACTTAATATTTTTTTTAAAAATTTAATAAATTTGATATCTTCCTTATATTTTAAATTATTGAATGTGATTTTAGTTCTAATATTTTTAAATTTTTTAAAAATTTGATTACATATGATGTTATGGCTATTTTTTATATAATTTTCAGAATAATTCAATAATTCACTTTTTAGATAATTATTATATAAAATTTTTTTATCTTCTTTTAAAATTTTTATTACATCCTTTTCATCATTAAAAAAATGATTTTTTTTATCAAATAATTTAAAAAAATTTTTATGTCTTGTTTCTTTAGATTTATAAAAAAGAATTATTTTTTTTTTCATTATTTCAGCATCAAAAAAAGTTGAGCAATGTGTATGGATAAACCAATCACAATTATATATCCAAGGTGCAGCATCAAATTTAAGGATAACATGTAAGTTTTTTATGTCTTTTGGGAATCTTTTTTTAACTAAATTAATGTCTTGTGTTGGATGTGGTCTAAATATAATCGTTTTTTTTGGAAATTTTTTAGCGACGTCAATAGAAAGATTAATTAAGGAAATATAATTGTGAAAATCATTTTTTTCAAATTTTTCAAATTGTTTAATTTTACTAAGATTTGTATTCTTTTGATTGTATACTTTTTTGGTATATTTTTTCCACAATTTTTCACCTCCATGCGTATCCGCACTAAAACTTGAGGAAAAGTATATATAAGATGATCCAAACTCTTTTTTTATAGTTGTAATTTGATCATCGAAAATTAACTTAGCATTTTTTTTTTTTGATAATTCAAATTTTGGATTTCCTGATGAGATTATATTTAAATGATTACCAAAATACTTAATTACTTTATTTCTATCTTTCTTATTTTGTGTAAAATAAATTTTAGTTTTTTTTAAAGTTTGTTTTGGTAATCTTGCTTTAAAAGTCATATCATCCCAATTCAGCATGGGGCTTTCAACATCAAAAGCTACAATGTGATTCTTGTTTCCCAATTTATTATAAAGTTTTTGTTTTGTGATTGAAATTCCTTTATCAAAAAAAATTAAATCACTACAGTTTTTGATCTTTTTGAAAAAAAAATGTTTTTTTATTAAATATACTTTAGCTTTTAATTTTTTAATTATGGCAGTAGATAAAAAAATTTTTTCTATTAATTCTCTTTTATTTATTTCAACCGGTATAACTATTATCATTTAGTTATTAAATTTGATTAATATGTTTAAATAGTGTCTTAATCGCTTGTTTATTACTTTTAAACTTTGCAAGTTTTTTGCTAAATACTCCATCATGTACTGAGTTCCAAAAACTCTCACTAAAATTTTTTGCAAAATACATAGAATCTGGATCGGTAATTACTGGGGATGCCACGTAAGTTATAACTATAACATCTCTGAATTTTCCCTTATGGGGTATGCCAGCTCTATGCAAGCATTGGGTGGTATTTACTAAAATTGAGTTGCCTGCATCACCCATAAAATAATTTTCATCATCTTTAAAATCACTTTTAACTATGTCATTGCTGAATCTATTTTTAAACTTAAATTTACTAATAAATTTTTTTGTGACGCTTTTACTTAAGTAGGTAAAAGGCCCATTGGATTCGTTAACATTATTTAAATAAATAAATTGTTTGTAGTGAGTTCCAACATATTTATCACAATGAAAATTTTCTGAATATACACTTTTATTTTCAAATTTTGTTTTGTCAAAATAATAAGTTCTTCTAATTTGAATTGTGGTTACATAAACATTACTTTTAAATAATTTTTTTAAAATATTTAATGCGTAATTAGTATTATTATCTAAAAAATTACTTAAATAATTTTTTAGATTTTCTGTAAATTCATATTTTATTAATGGTGTATTTATTTGAGCAGTAATTTGTTTAGAAAGCTCATTATTTATTATATTTACAAAATCTTGATCAATTTTTTTTAATTGAATAAAACCATCATGAAAAAGCTTTTGTATATCAGGATCAATAATCTTTTTTTTCAAAAAAAAATTTAATAAAAAAGTATAAAGACAATAAGTAAATAAGTTATCTGTTTTAAAGATTTTTATTCCTAAATAGTAATTTAATTTTTTTAAAAGTACCAAAATATTCATTGATTATAAAATTGTATTTATTATTAATTTAATCATATTCAACAAAATTATAATTTCTATAAATTAAAAAAAATATTAAATACTTTTGTTTAATAATTTTTAAATTAAATAGCTATTTTCTCTATATCGTTTAAATCTAATCCTTGTTTCCTCATAAAATTTATGTCGTCTTTATTGTAAACAATTATATGTCTAAATGATAAATAGTTTGGATCCATTAAGTCATGAACTCTCACTTGAAGAGAAAATCTTATGTAATCTGATTTATTTGTTCCTGATGCATGAATGGTATTTTTATTCATAAATATCACATCTCCCTCATTTAAAGGTTTAGAAACAATTTTATATTTTTTTTTTAATTCAATACTTCTCTGAAAAGAATGTTTCTTATTTTTTCTATATTTTTTATAATTTTTAATAAATCCATCTTTGTGGCTTGAAACACACACTCTTAATGGGCCAATTTCTTTTTTTAAATTTATTAATGGTATCCAACAAACTATTCCTTTATTTCCATCTCTATTTTGAAAATAATATGATCTATCTTGATGCCAGTCCAAATTATGGAGTTTATTTTTTGGCAAATCCATTCTAATATTTTCTCCGTTAAAGGATATATTTTCATGACTTAATTTTGCCAAACCACTTACATAATTAGTTAATTTTTTTTCCAATATAATTGAGTATAGTTGTAGACTTTTTTGAATACTATCATAGAATGATCCAAATTTCTTTGGTTCCTCTTTTTTTAATTTAATTAAATTTAAATGAAATTCTTTGTCATAAAAAGATTTATAATTTTTACTATTTTTAGTATAAAATTTTGATCTATTTAAAATAGTTTTTTGTATTTTCTTAATACTTGATTTCTTTAATAAATTTTTGACTATTAAAAATCCATTTTCGCTATAAGAATTTTGTTTACTTTTGGGTATTTGCATTTAAAAAATTATGTATGAAAGATCATAATAAAGAAACCAGAAAAATATTCAATCAAATTCATTTAGCTCAAAATAAGAATAAATTTTCATTAGATAAGATTAAATATTCATTAAATGAAAATATATTAGGATTACAAAAGGGCTATTTTAGAAATAAAATTTGTGCAGATTTGGGATGTGGATCAACAGGCTCGGGTGGATTTAATCTATTAAATTTAGGCGCAAAAGAAGTGCACTTAATGGATATGCACAAACATATTTTGAAACCTATAAATAAAAATTTAAATAAATATAAAGGCCAATTTAAATTACATATCGGTAGTTTAGAAAAAGCCCCGTTTAAAAAAAACTTTTTTGATTTTATTTTATGTCAAGGTGTTATCCATCATATGGATAAAGATTTAAAAGGTTTTAAAGAAATATATAGAACACTCAAAGTTGGAGGAAAATCTCTTATTACTGTGCATGGAGATGGTGGAATTATTAATGACTTAACTATGAAGGTTATTAGACCAAAATATAAAAATGATAAATATTTTAAAAAATTTATAGATAGTTTATTAAATAAAAAATTTAAGAAACATAAGAGTTTCTTAATAAAAAATTACAACCAGCGAAGTAAAAAATTATTTATGAATCTTCTTAAGTTTTTTGATGATGATATTTTGCTTACAATGAAAGATAGAATTCTGGCTCCAAAATATAAAACTTATAATGAAAAAAATTTAAGAATATTATTAAAAAAGATTGGGTTTACAAAAATTTATAGAATAAAAAAGAAAGTATCTTTTTTTAATATAAGAAGACTATTGGCACCTATTTATCATCACTATGATAATGAAATTTCTAAAGCTCTTTATGGAGATGGAATAATTCATTTAGTTATTCAAAAATAATTAAATTTAACATCCTCACCAATAAAGAGATCAGAAAGATTTCAAATATAATTAAAAACTAAATTAGGTGATATTTGTAGAGTAAAGTTTAATTTAAACTTAATTATAAAATTTTTCCAAATAAAAATAATTTGTATCTTTTTCCTTTGTAAACTATTTCTGATTTTAATTTTCCCTCAAGCTTAAAATTATTTTTCTCTAAAACTTTTTTTGAACCAATATTCATTTGATAGAGACCTGCTTTAAGTTTTTTTAAACCCATTTTTTTTGCTATTTTGATTATTTCTTTAATTGCTAAAGTTGTGTACCCTTTGCCCCACAATTCTTTTTCACCAATAAAATAACTCACTTCAGCATTTCTATGTATGGGGTTAATAGGACCAAGTTTTATGTTGCCTATATGTATATCTAAATTTTTTTTTTTTAAAAAAATGCCGTATAAAAATTCATTTTTTAATTTATTTTTTTGAGAAACAAATTTTTTTATATCAAGTTTTGTATGTTTTTTATATTTTTGTTCAGTAAATAAATGAACCTTAGGATCATTCATCCATTTAAGATATTTATTAGTTATATCTTTTTTTATTACAAGTTTTTTTAAAAAAATCATCTAAAATAAAAATTAAAATACCTGAATTGAATATAACTAATATCTTTATATTTAAAAATTTTTTTCAGTGCATAAATCAAGCCAATTGAGCTATTAGTACTGGTCAGCTACACGCATTGCTGCGCTTCCACATCCAGCCTATCAACGTGGTGG
>Ga0209632_10000875_pt1 | contig 31241 bp, 26 predicted proteins | sample COG_10_FD_184754 | JGI IMG/M metagenome (GOLD analysis project Ga0209632, IMG submission 184754) | Pelagic Microbial community sample from North Sea - COGITO 998_met_10 (SPAdes) (version 2) | ecosystem: Environmental > Aquatic > Marine > Neritic zone/Coastal water | place: Helgoland, sampling... | reverse complement strand
CAATTAGAGCTACTGCTGCCGAGGGTGTCAATGCTACAGCAATCGCTGATGAGACAATTAGAGCTACTGCTGCCGAGGGTGTCAATGCTACAGCAATCGCCGCACTTGATCTGAATGCTCTATCTGATTGTTTAAAAGAAACTACTTCATTATATTTAGGAAATGATCCGCATTCTACGACGAGTAATGCCGATGGAAATACATCTGTTGGTATTACAGCATTATCTGCTATTATAACCGGGGATAACAATAGTGCATTAGGTTATGATGCATTAACATCAAATACTAGTGGGTACAGTAATAACGCATATGGATCAAAAGCACTATATACGAATACAACAGGTTATATCAATAACGCGTTCGGTCGTGACGCGTTAATGTCAAATCTTACCGGTACACACAACTGTGCATTTGGTTATCAAGCATTAAAGAGTAATACTACTGGTACAAGTAATTTAGCAATCGGCGGGATGAACACTTTATTGAGTAACACAACGGGGTTTGCCAATGTGGCGATCGGTGCGCACGCCATGCGCGATAGTGATCTTGGGAATTACAATACCGCAGTCGGTTTCATGGCTTCGGCGTCATCGACTGGCTCGCATGGTTGCGCATTGGGGGCGTGGGCGTTAGGCAATACAACCACCGGATCAGAAAATACCGCGGTAGGTTATAGAGCATTATACACGAATACGACGGGAGATTTCAATACAGCAGTTGGTTTTAAAGCATTGTACACTAATGCTTCAGGTAATGAAAATAACGCATTCGGTAATAAGGCACTATATAATAATACTACGGGGCAATATAATAGCGCATTTGGTCATAAAGCATTATATATTAATGCGACAGGTACAGAAAATAGCGCATTCGGTTACAACGCATTACAATCCAATACTGCTGGCATCAGAAATCACGCATTTGGTTATAGAGCATTATATTCTAATACCACAGGAAGTCACAATATTGGTATAGGCTATGAGGCATTATTCGATAATATAGGTGCATCATCCAATATTGGAATAGGTTATCAAGCATTGAGGAATATATCTGGATCCGATAATATTGGAATCGGTCATCAAGCATTAAAGGGTAGTTCTGGGGTGTCGACCGGTGATAATAATACCGCAATTGGTGGTTTAGCAATGGGCGATAATACAACAGGGGCCAATAATGCCGCAGTTGGTTATACAGCATTAAGAGGAAATACTACGGGAAATTTCAATACAGCATGTGGTTTCGCCGCAGGTTATAGTAATACTACAGGAGACGATAATGTATTTATCGGCAGGTATTCTGGCAACGGCGCAGAAGACGAGGACGACAAATTATATATACATTCTAGCGTGTCGGCGTCTCAGGCGGGCGCCTGGAACGATCCCACGGGACCCCTTATAGGTGGGAATTTCGCTACAAGGGAGGCGCGTATAAATGGGTCATTAGTTGTTTCAAGTGATATTACAGCATTCGGGTCAAGTTCTGATAAAAGACTTAAAAAAAATATAGTGACTATAGAAAATCCGTTAGATATTATAAATAATATTAGAGGTGTTAAATTTAATTGGAACGATGAAGCAAAAAAAGTAAATCCAGGAGTAGATTTAAATAAAACAGAAATGGGTGTCATAGCTCAAGAAATTGAAGAATATATTCCAGAAGTTATTACAGCAGGATTACAAGGATATCTAGCAGTAAGATATGAAAAAATTGTACCATTATTGATTGAAACAATAAAAGAACAACAAAAACAGATTAATAAATTAAATGATAGATTCGAAAAATTAGAAAATATGTTTAATTAAATTATTAAATATTATACAATTACAACCCTCACAATATAATATTTTTTTACTTATATTGCTAGTAAGTTTTCTAAAAAAATCTTCCATAGATGTTTCAATATCATTTATTTTTAATAAATTGTTATTTTCATCATAAATTTTAATACAAAATGAATCTATTTTAATGGTACTAGTTTCTATTATAAAATATATTTTTTTAAAAATATTATAACAATGTTCACATGTAATATTTGTAAAAGTATGAATAATATTATCTTCTAAAAAATTATCATAGTATTCAATTATTTCACCATTTTCTGTTTTAAATTTATTAACGGTTGTATCATATACTACAGGTATAATAATATGATTAAAACAACAATTACAATATTTAACACGGTATTTAAGGTTTATTTCATCACTATCCGCTGGAATATCATGTGTTGCTATAGTTTTTATACTATTATCATTTAAATCTAAAATTTCATAACTTTTTGGAGAACATTTATAATATCCATCGATGTCACATACACCTGAACAATTTTCACATATACACATATTTATTATATTATATAAATATTTTTTTTATAAAAAATTTAGGTATTTAACTCATACTATTTACGCGGTTATATAAACGCCCAAATACATTTTACCAATATTGACACCGTAACCATACATACTAAATTTAATTATATTTGTATTAAATGTGATCTCGGGTGATCTCAAATAGATATCTTTATTATATGCTGGAGAGCTCCCCTCCATATAGATATGGTAATCTTTAACGACACCAGTGCCACTTGATACTGTTCCACCAGTATCCCTATGCCACATTCCTGATGGGGACGTACTCGCGTTTACAGTATACCACGGCTGCGCTGTATGAATATATGATTCGTTGGTAGTCATAGAACTAGTCTTCCATCCCCCGTATCCCCATGGCGGCGCAGAAATATATCCAACCGTTGCTGAGCCGTTTCCGTCAAAATCTACCTCGTATAATTGTGGATCCTGCCGAAAACCGGTACCGCTTACATATCGAAAAAATACATGACCTTTATTACCGTTAACTAAAGATGCACCTATATACGATGCACTTGATAGATCAATCTCGAAACCATACCGTGAAGTTTCGTTTCCTGTACCTTTACTACCGGTAAAAAGTACCCACGGACTACCCGCCGTATCAACATTTCCTTTTTCACCAATCGGTACAGTTGTTGAGTATGCAATAGCATATTGTGTTGCAGCATTATTTTTACAACCTATTGATGGTGTTTTTGAATTTGTATAAACACCTGGTAATACATCAATAGTATGGGGATTTGGTGGATTAGATGTATTAAAAGTTAAAGTAGATGTAAATATTTTATTATCACCGCTGGGTACGAAGGGTGACGTTAATGTCCCCATATTTATTGTAACAGAACTAGCATTAAAATCAATGGTTGGTTCTGATGAAGTAAATGTAATAGTAGTAGAAGCGTTTGACGTTGAAGTATTATTAGCAATTCCTGCAGTAATTGTCATATTTGGTGACATATCTTTAAAAGTTTTACCTTTGAAATCCGAATCTATACTAATAGGACCACTTACAGGGACATTCGAAAGGGTTTGTGAACCATAACTAAATTTAATATGACCATGTTTTAAACCATCAATATCTCCTGTTAATGCAGGTACATTTGATGGATTTGAAAGGGAGGGTGGGATAGGGTTTACCACGTTCAATCCTGTTCCAGAATACATTATTCCATTCGTCACGGCAGTACCTCCAATCCATCCAGACCCACCACCACCACCAGTACTATTATCTTTCTGTCCTCCACCAAAAAAACCTCCACCTCCTCCTCCTTGTATATTGTCGATCGATGTGTCATTAGAGTGTGCGTTACCATCCATGGTTGAACTCCAGCTTCCATCAGCGTCGGTACCTGCAACTGCCTTCCCCCCTATTCCAGGGTTTCTCGAAGCGTATTGTGTATTGACCGCCATAGTTTGACCAGTTAACCCGCCACCGGCTCCACCTCCACTACGAACAGTAGATGATTGGGAATTACCACCACCACCACCACCGCCTGCTATAATTTGCCTATCATTTGATCCACTACCGTTCAAACGTATATGCGATGCTGCTCCTCCACCAGCCATACCGTACTTAGTGGCACGACCACCCTGTCCAAATCCGACACCTCCACCACTTTCGCCTCCATTAGCAATACTAGACGGGGATGGGACTCCAATCCCAACGTAGACACCATTGTTCCCAGTATTACCACCCTGATACCAATTATAACCTCTCCCACCCACATATATATATACTGTTTGACCTGAACTTACTGCAACATCTCCTTCTGCATATCCTCCAGTTCCTCCTGGACTAGAAGCACCTGAATAACTAAAATATCCTCCACTTCCTCCATCTGCACCCCAACATTGTACATGTATACTAGTAACACCAGCAGGGATTACATATGTTTGTACAGAACCAGTATAACTAAATGATTGACTACCAGTATTACCGGCAGCAACTAATTCACAACCTCTAAATTCACTTAAACTAGTCGGATTAGTAAGGTCTGGTGCATTATTAACATTATTATATGCAGTTTGTAAATCAGACAATTTAATATTACTTGCAGGCACGGACCCCATTTATATATATATATTTAAAAATATAAATTAATTAAACAAATTCAAGTCATAATTAATGATTTTAAACTTTACTGATAGATTATAATTTAACCGTGGCAGATGTGAATTTAGTTTTTGATCCGTTATATAATATGTATATATTGGAATTTAAATCACTCGAAGTCATTTTTTACAATATTAAATTAATAATTATCTGGCATCACTAACTTTCTGCCACGCATTGGTATCCATATCACTTGACGTATAATTCATAGTTCCTAATTCATTAGATCCTCCATTATCTAAAAATATTTGTTTGTCTCTTTCCCTATGTTCTGTCAATTCATGTAATAATGTTGGTTCGACTAATTCTGTAATTTCTATTTTCAAATCATAATGTAATCCTTGGAAATCATATTCTGATCCGTCGGGCGTTTTAAAGTTAAAAGTTAATTCGTTTAGATTAGACGACGCATCGGGAGGATATAATTCTTGAGAATGGTAGTCTGACACGGGGGTGTCATAATATATTATTTCGCCGGGTTGTCCATCTAACGGTATTCTTTTTAGGATTGGGTCGGTATTTGTTAAAGTATCAGCGGAAGGACTATTCCCTTTATATAAAATATCTATGTAACGTATAGATAAATCTGGGAAACCGTCTGCTACTTTGAGGTTGTTCAAATGGTCTAAGGTAAATTTTTCCTGAAAACCTAACCTTTTAAATAAAGGATATTTGATAGGGTTTATAGTAATGGCACTAATTTTGGTTGTTATAGTAATAAATTGCGTCGTTTGAAGGAATCCAAATTTAGCAATACCATCAAATTTACCATTAATTGCATTTATTAATGTGTGGATTGTATAATATCCGAGGGGGATGTCCACATCTTTATCCCCCTCGGCCCCCGTATATCCCAGTCTATGGCTATTACCATCTCCGAGATATATATTATGTGGGACATAAGGTATTTGAGCTGCCAATAATTTAAAATTAATTACATTTTTAAATTTTCTCAAACCTGGATTGTCAGTTGACGCTATCATAAATTTATGTTGCTGTTTCTTGTTCCCTAATGTGCGGGATGATAAATGTATAATTGTTTTCTTTATTTGAGAAGGTATTAAATTCTCAAACATTCTTTCTTGATATATATGATTAAATTCACCTAACTTATCATATAATCCATTCAATATTTTGATCATATCTTGTGTGTATTTTTTATCTTCTCGGCGATCATTAATAAGTTTATTTGTTATCTGACTCAAACCGTAAAAATCATTTTGGTCGCTGGAGTTCGTATCGCCTGTATATCTATTACTAATAATTTGATTTATTCCACCAACTTGTCCCTCTGATAATGACTTATCAGGGTTTAATAAATTTTTAATATATTTAAAAATTAATGTTAAAATGGTTACGGTAGATATCCCAAAAACAATTTTATAATTCATACTTAAATTATTTAAATTCATTTAATTAATTTAATATAATAAAAAAAAAAATATAATTATATATATATATAATATGTCAGATAATACAGTAAATTTCAATAGCAATGTAGATGATAATACTGGAGATAATAATTTTGAAGGGTGTCCTGCTTTAATGAGTGATGGTAGATTCATTACTAATTACAAACCCAATTGTGAAATGAATAAAGGTATTGAAAGTTCATTTAATAGTAAAGGTTCCATGACAAGTTGGGAATATAAATATAATTTAACTAATGGTGCTGATAAAGTTATGGGATTGATAAATACTAATAATAAAAAAACATATAGTTGTTCTGGATATGGATATCAAGTTCCTCAACCTCTTCTAAAACAAGATTGTAATTTAGATAATTGTACTATTAATAGTACTGGTGATAATAAAGGTATAGGTTTATATTAATTACATTTTCCATCTATTATCACAATCTATACAACTAAAGAATTGTGTCATGGGTTCATCTGCTGATCTAGTTTGCATTTCATAATATGAACATTTTCTACTACCACATCGTCTACATTTATATTGATCAGTCATTGCTTCAGGTTTTAATTCATATTTAATTTTATCTCTTTTAATTTTTTCATCTAGTAGATCTTTCCAATTATTTGGATTAATATCATATACAGATAATTTGGCAACATCTTCACCTTTTATTTCGCCCTTTTTAATTCTATCAATTAAATAATCATTTTTTATAAATGAATTTAAATTTAGATTTAAACATATAGATCTAATTTTAGAAAAGTATAGATTAAAGAATATTGGATTATCCCATTTTCTAGCGATATTATTTTCTTTTGAATATGAAATCATATAATTATATATTCCTTTTTCAATATTTCTTGATAAATTTTCATCATTCATATATTCATTAAATTTAGTAACACATTTGGTACGGTATTTATCATTAATATTAGTACTCATTATTAATTATAATTATTAATAATATAATAATCAAATTTTAAATATTAATAATTAGTTTTATCCTCTTCTAATTCTTCACTGTCACTTGTATTAATTATTTCAAAATCTAATTCGTCTTCATCATCATCTTCTTCTATCTTATACTCATTATCTTCATTGTCGATTCCATCATTATATTCTCCTTCTGTATCATCATCATCATCATCCGTATAACAACTATCAAAACCCTCATTAATTTCATTATAAAAATTAGCGTAATCTGATACGCTAAAATCTGAAGTTTTATTATCATAATAGGATAGTAAATATATATCTCCATATAATAATATAGTAGATGAATCATCTTCTAGAAATTTTGAAGAACCATATGGTATTAATTCATGTTTATTAATGCAATCATGAGTCCCATCATACCAACCAAAACATTTTATTATTATATTATCTTTTGTCCATGAATATAAATGTCTAATATTGTTTTTACCTTTCGTATTAGAGTTCTTATTTAATATATTTACAATATTTCTATTTTCTATTAATAATTCTAAATCATTCATACTGCCATCAATATTAATTCTCACTAATTTTTTCATATTTTACTTTATTAGATAATTTTTTTTTAAATAATTAAAATAAATATATGAAATATTATAAATGAGTAACTATAAAAAGTCCAAATCTGAAAATCAAAGAATTGCTGAATCTGCAAAAATATTAGACAAATATCCCGACCGAGTCCCAATTATAGTTGAAAAAGGATTAAAATCTAAAATAAAAGATATCGATAAAAATAAATTTTTAGTCCCTGGAGATATGAGTTTTGGACAATTCATGTATGTTATTAGAAAAAGAATTAAATTAGATTCAACTGAAGCATTATTTGTATTTGTTAATAATATATTATGTAATAATACACTAAATATTAAAGAAATATATAATACATATAAAGATAAAGATGGTTTTTTATATATAACATACACATCTGAAAATACTTTTGGTTAATGTATAAATATTATTACTGTGAATTAATTAGTAGCAATTTTTATAATAGTAAAATAAGTTTGAATAAATTATCATATTTAATAGAAAAATATGGTTTAAATCTAAAAAGTGATGTGAAAGAATATTGGATTAATAATATTCAAATAATATCTGATAAAAATAATGTTAAATTTAATAAAATTATAGATAAAAATATTAGATATGATAATGAATATTTAATTCAAGAATATAATATTGATGAGTGCGAACCGTTTAATTTTAATGAAATACACTTGGAAGAGGAATATGTTTTATATGAAAATATAATAAGTGACACCAAAATAATTTTAAAAAAATATTTGGGATATATAACATTAGAGTTTGAATCTGAAAATTTAATAAATAATAATAATTTTTTATGTTATAATATAATATAATATGAATATCATCCTATTAGTATTTTCATCTCTTATTATTTTGTTTATACTTAATAATATTGTAGAGAATAAAAACGGATTAAATGGTATAATGAATAAAGTTGGTAATATCAATATTACTAAACATTTTGACAGTATTAAAAAATCTATAAATAATTCTGACAAATTAGTTCGAGGTCATTCTTTACCCAAAGCAGAATATGATAATTTTCCAGATCCGATGACTTCTTCTATTAGTCAGCCATTATCACCAGGGTATAGTCCACTCAATACAAATAATGATAATTTATTAAGTAATGATCCTGATTTGAAAATAATTAGAGATAATGGGGTTGACTATTATAAAAATGAACAAATATATTTTGATCCATCACATATTAAGAAAGATACTATGGATGCAGATCCTGGAAACTTTAGTTATCATGGGTTAGTAAAATCATTTGATACCGTAGAAACACTTGTTAAAGATGATAGTGCAGAATATTTAACTAAATATCCTGATTATGCTCCCAGTGATTTTGGTAACCAACTAACTAACACAGGTTTTTTATATAATAATTCGGAAAACAATCAATATGTTAACCTTAAAGACAAAGTCTTACCAGAAAATTGTAAAATGAATGGTAATGAACTGGAGTGTAATTTTAATAATAAATTACAAAAAATCCCAAATAAATTAATGAAAAATAATAGTGCTGTATTAGATTCGGTAGGTGTTATTATACATGATGATGAATTAATTAAATCTAATAGTGGTTTTACATATGATGAAATAGGTGGGAATGTATATAAATCATGGAAATATGATAATGAAAAAGAATTAAATGGTAATTTTGTTTTTAATAATATTACACCAAGTAACCCCATGGGAACTAATGAATCATATATGACAATTGATAATGAATTAGATTGTGCTTCTTGTTCCATTTAATTAATATTTAAAAATTATTCTATTATTATTTTTATGAAATCATTTAAAATTATTTATAATGGTGATTTATATTTCAAAGTTTTCAATATCAAAGAACATACTTGTATTGATGAAAATTTATTAAATAATTTATATAAAAATAAATGTAAAATTGATATTGTTGATATAAATAAATGGGAAAAATTCAAAAAATTACAAAATGATTTTGAATATATTTATACTTCATCTAATAAATCTAAAAATATAGCGGATATAATTCCAGTTTCGAGATCTTATTTTAAAATTCATGAAATAATTAAAGATTTTAATATTAATGAATTAGAATTTTGTGCGTGCATAGCTGAGGGTCCTGGTGGATTTATAAATTGTTTACTAAATGATGAAAATATTAAATCTATTTTTGGTATAACATTACTATCAAATGATAGAAAAATACCTTTTTGGAGTTCTAAATTATTAAATAATTCTAAAATAAATTTAAATAAATATAAAAATACAGGGGATATTTATATTAAAAAAACATCTGATAATTTTATTAATAATACAAAAAAATGTGAGTTAGTTACATCTGATGGAGGTTTTGATTATTCCACTGATTATAATAAACAAGAATTATTATCATATAAACTTATTTACTCTGAAATATATATTGCTTTGAATGTTCAAAAAGAAAATGGAATATTTATTTTAAAAGTATTTGATATATTTTATCATAAAACTATTCAATTATTATATTTATTATATTTATCTTATAATGAAGTATTTATTTATAAACCTACTGTCAGTAGAATATCTAATTCGGAAAAATATATAGTGTGCAAAGGTTTCAAAGGATTTAATAAAGAAATAATTGATATATTATCAAAATATTATAATAATGTAGATAATTTATATATAGAAATACCTATTGAATTTATAGATATTATAAAAGAATATAATAATGTCTTTGTTCAAAATCAAATAAATTATATTAATGAAATATTAAAGTTCGATTGTAGAAATATTAATGAACGAATAAAATTACAGGTAAAATATTCTAAAGAATGGTGTGAAAAATATGATATCCCAATTAATAATGGATTTTATTTATTTTAAATATATTATTTAAAAATTTGAATATTTTATATATTTTAGATTTAATATAAATTATGAGTAAATTGTTAGGTGATATTGGAACTAAATATGGACTGCCTAATATTCAAGACCTATTAGAAGAAATTATATATTTATTTGAATATGAAGAATATCGTGATGAAGAATTTTATAAATATTCTAGTGAAATAAAATATGATAATACTAAAATAAAATACATACATTCATTTTATAAAGAATTATCTGAATTAAATACTAGTTTAAAAAATAAAAAAATTATTTTAAATAAATATTTTGAAAATATATATTATCATAAAGTTAACAATATATTCAATGAATTAAAAGATAATCCTATATTATTAGAAAAATATGATATTAATTTTATAACAATAGATAAAATTTCACTAGAGAATAAATGGTGGACATATGAAAGCGATATTAGACATAAAATGTATATATTATTTATATTAGAGAATATATGTACTTATAAAGGTCATGTGTATTTAGATTTAGATCATATAGATAAAGAAATAAATGTAGAAAAATATCATTTAAATAAAAATAAATTCTTTGAAATATTACAATCTAATAAGGAATTTAGGAAACAAAACGGTATTTCTGTAAGCAATGGTGGTAAAATTAGTTTAAAAAAATACAAAATGGCTGAAGAATTATTGGAAACAAATATTGATAAATTAAAAGATATTAAATATGAATTTAATAAATTAACAAATGATGATTTTGAAAAGTTCTATGATGGAAATTCTGAATTATCTAAAGAACAATTAAAATCTATAAATTCAATATTAAAATATAATATAGTAGGCATTATAGGGAAAGGTGGTAGCGGTAAAACTTCTTGGGTTATAAATAAATTATGTGAATATTTAATTGACATTGATAATAATGAAAATATAATGTTTCTAGCACCAACCCACGCGGCCAAAAAGAAAGGTCATATGGAATTAATTAATTTATCAGAAAATATTTCATTTGATACAATACATTCTGTTATATCTAAATATTTAGTATATGATACAGAAGAGATAACTAGTAAATTAAATGAATCACTAAATAAGGGTGTAAAATATATTATAATCGATGAAATGAGTATGGTTGATTTATTGACTTTTAGTAAATTTTTAGATATTTGTATTAATTATGATAATTTACATATAGTATTATTAGGTGATAATAATCAACTATTACCAATTGGTGTAGGATGTCCATTTAGAGATTTGATATCATGCAATAAGGTAGTAAAAACAAAATTAACTAAAAATTTTAGGACACAAGGTGATATTGGTGGATTTTGTGATACAATCTTAGATAATTCAACTAGATGGACATTAGATCATGGCAAAGAAAATTCATTAACTAAAATATATAATAATGATATATCATTTAATTTTACAAACAATAATAATGAAACAGATAGCGAACTAAAAAAATTACTAAATAATTTAAAATTAGAAGGATATATGCCATATAATTTAGATAAAAATAACCCAAATACATATCAAATTATAACTCAAAAAAATGATGATTGTATAAATTATTCAAAATTTACTAGAAATTTATATAATAAAAAAAAGTCCCAGAAAAAATATGAAATAAAAGACCCTATAATTATTTGTAATAATAATTATAGCGCCAAAAATATATACAATGGTGATGATGGTATTATTATAGGTAAAATAAATAAGTTTGAATATTTAGTAAAATTAGAAGATAATAGAGAAGTAGTATTAAGTGATTATGATTTTAAACCGGCATTATGTAGAACAGTACATTCATCACAAGGATTACAATTTAATAATGTAATATATATTTGTAAAAATAACTATTACTTAAATTCAAATATTAATTATACTGCATATTCTAGAGGAAAAACTAAATTATATTTAATAGGTAACATTAATTGTTTCGACAGCGAAAAGGTTAAACAACAAAGTGAAAAAAGAAATACATTTATTAGTTATAATTATGAACAAACTGTATTACCTCAACCTGAAATAATTTAAACTTTCTGGAATATTACATATACATTTAATCCACTTAATAATTTTAATTTATCATCTTTTAATATTTTTATTGATTCTTTATAATTAGTTTGTAATAATTTATCACTTTTATAAATATCATTTAAATTATTTATTATTTTTTCAAATGATCCTACTCCTTCTTTATCGAAGTTCGATTTATTAAATAAATTAAATTTTGTATTGGGGGTGACCAGTTCCATGCCTCTCTTTTTAAACGATTCGATTAAGAAATTCATATTTACTAAATATTCATCTAATTCTTGTCCAATAGAATCCATATAAACACTAATTTTATTACCAAACATATTACTAGTATCTTCACTATTGTATTCAAAATCAACATTATCATATTTCTTTTTAATTTCATAAACTTTATCTCCAGACTTATTTATATATTCAATACCACCTTTTTCTTTTAATAAATCAAATAATTTATTACCATTATAAAATGTAGCTATAAAATATCCACCTATTTTTATATTTTCTTCTACATTTGTAATAAATCTAGTAAATGTCGCTTCATCTTTTAAATAATAATGCAACGTGAACTGACTACTTACAACTTCAAATTTATTTCTTGCCAATTTTCGATATTCTTTCGAGACAGTTTTGTATTTTGAAGGGACTTGTTTAGTCAAACCATATAATATATTTATCATAATTTTAGAATGATCATTAACATCTTCTTGTTCAATAGATTTTATATTCTTACTAGTATCATATTTTATAAAGACTGCTTTGTTACTTGATTGTTTATAGAAATATCTGCGACATGCTTCATTTACATCTTCTACATCCAATCCGAATATAAATTTAATTTTATTACTAGGATTTACATATCTATCTACATCACCTCCTCTGCCACAAGATAAATCCATATATTGAATATTTTTTTTAAATGTAGAACATATACCATTAATAAATGAAGTTTTTATATAATTATGTAATTTAGTTAAAATATTTGTTTCGGGAGTCCTATTATTAGATATATAATATCCTGTATCACCCGTTGACATAGCGTTTTCTTTTATTTTGTTTGCATTATATTGTTCTATACCAGATATAAGACCACTTTTAATTGGAGTATTTATCGTTTTCCAAACATTATCTGCTGTAGTTTTATAATTAGGTTCGGTTTTATCATTTCTCAATCTTAATAATTCCCAAACCATACCATTCAATCCATCTTTATTATATCTCATTTCAACAATATCACCATCTTTGATTTCCTCGCCATTTTTTAAACATAACATTTTATTATCTTCTAATATTATGTTTGTTACGCCTACATTTTCTTTAGATCCGGGTGGACTGAATATTTTGGTTTTTTCTTTAGAAGGTTTATCACCTGATAATAATTTCATACAGAAATCTAAACCTAAATCTTCTTCTTCATTATAACCATTAATTATATTTAATTTTTTATATGTTTTTAATATACCATCTTCATCATTAAAAGTATATACTTTATCTAGTTTAGAACCTTGTGATAATTTTTCAGTAGATACTTTTAAATCTATAGTATTTTCTTCAGGTGGTTTCCATTTAAAATTGTATTCCCATCTACCGCCTATATAACTGGGTGCTGGAATTAATTTAGTTCCTTTTACACCTAAATATGTGGGCATTAATATTAATCCATCAATATAATATTCAAAACTATCAGTTTTATCTAATATTTTTTTACATTTTTGGAATATTAATTTAAATTGAGATTCAGCCTTCTCGGGGTCTTCTTCGTGATCTACTATATTTTCAGAACCATATTCATATTCTTTAATACCGATTCTTATATGGTAAATATCATCTCTTATTTCATCTTGTATCAAATCTCTAAATCTATTTAATGCATTTAATCTAGATGGTTTCTTATCATCTGTATCCATCCATTTATACATATGAATTGGGTTGGTACCTTTGGGTGTACCACTATTATATATATCAAATATCATATATAAATTAATATCTAAATTACCACCATCCTTATTTTTAGTAATATATTCACCATCTAATAACCATTCTCCTTCTATAGATGGAAATTTTAATCCGGTAGGTATAATTTCCATTTTAGAACTTATTAAATATCCTGTATTTTCAGTTATGAATAATAAACAGCGAATGCCATCTGCTTTTTCAGTTACAGCATATCCTTTCAAAATATTTATATCGTTTGATAATAATAAATTTTCATAATTTAATGTAATAGGTTGAGGAGCTACAAAATTAGTATAATATTTAGTTTGGTTACTAATTAATTTATATCTTTTTATAATAGTATCTTTTTTTGATTTTGATAAAATTAATTTAGTATCATGAATAATCTCTAATAAATATCTAATATGGTTATTAAGTAATTCAATACATTTTTCTGATAATAAGTCTCTTTTTTCTACTTTGAATGATAATTTCTTATCATCCTCATCAGTTTTACCGCCACCTGATTTTATATCAGAATATGCACCCGATATTATGTCATCTATATTAAAGTGATCACTATATATCTCTGTTAATGGCACCCATATTTTTTTTGAATTAGATGGTATTTGTAATTGGACATATTTACCTTTTCTGAGATAATTTTTACTATATTTAACAATAGTTAATATATCACTTTCGGGTATTTCAATTTCTTTTTTGTCATATGTATCTTTTATTTTAACATTTTTTCCCATTAATTTATCTTTTAATTCTGGTAAAATGATTGGTAAATCTGTTATAATATCCGGCATTAAAGATAATTCAGGTGTATCTTCAGGTTGTATGGGTAATTTAATATCTATTGTTAACGGATTGGATACAGTACCCGAGATTGATACAGGATTAACTATATTAGATGTTAATTTATTATAGAAATCATTAATATAATAAACTCCATTATCTTTAGTTTCAGTAGAACCTATATATTCTATTTCTAACTCATATTCCTCAGGATTATTTAAAATATTTGCTTCTTTAAATGTTTTGGCATATTTATAAGTAGATTTATTTTTATCATATTGTGTAGATTTTACTACAGATAAATCTATTCTAAATAATTTATCATTAGTAATAAAACTATATCTTTTTTTGTATCTATAATGTTTTAATTTAGTATTATGATCAATATTATATCTTTTAATTTGTTTAAGATCATAATCAATATTAGTTTCAGATTTTAAATTAATTCTATAATTATATTCTTCATTAACTATTCTACTATTTTTGATAGTACTATCTTTATAATCTTCTTTTTGTATAATTATTACAGAAGATTCAGATAGATTTTCTAATGAATTTGTAATACAATATTTTTTTATAGATTCCAGATCTAATATACTACATCTTGTATTAGATACATTACTACCGAATTTAGTTCTAATATCTAAATTTGTAGATATAGATATAGGTTCCCCTAAATCGGTTTTTAATTTATCTAATAATTTTTTAAATATTAGTTTATTGACAGGGTTATTTCTAGGAAATGAACCAAATATAACTTCTAGTTCAATATTATTATCATCATTAGATATTGCTGTATTAAAGTAATCAAGGACATCTTTATTTTTTGATAAGATTTCCATATATAATATATTAATATATTTATAATTTTAAATATTCAAATTTACAAATAGTAATAAAAAAAAGAAATTAGCGTATGCGTCTTGATGTACTTTTACCTCTTTTAGATTTCTTCATTTTGCTACGGTTTCCTTTCTTACCGCGTCTCTTCTTTTTAGACCCACGCGCCGCTGCGACTCTTTCTGCCTCCACACCTATTAATATAGAGTCAGCACCTTCTTCCTGCTCCGCGCTTCGCATATTATGCGCATCTAACGAGGAGGTCCATGGACCCGGATTTTTACCTCTCGCCCGCATGGACGCTCGTTTGTGAGCAACTGCAACGTTCTCTGGTTTGAGCACCCCGCCAGATTCTGGGGTGGTTTCGTTTCTGCTATACCAATATGGATTTAGATTAGGATCTGCACTAACATTGCGCGATAATTCAGCCGTCGCGTCAACTATAGCTTGAGTGGTTGGGTTTTCATGAAGGAATTGAGATGGCAACTCGCCGCACTCTGCAGCTAAGTGTGCTTCTTCCATTCTACCCAGTTCTACGTACAAATTTGGCAAGCGATCATGCTCCCTTATCCATTTTCTCTGTAGTAACTGCTGCTGTCTCTCTATCTCAGCGCGGGCGGGTCCAGGGGTGTCAGGTTTTTTGGATTGCAATTCGTGAATTTTTGCTCGGTGCTTGTTCATTTCTTCTCTTATCCTTGCAATCTTGTCGGCGTGTTCAGTAATCTGATTTTCTAACTTTTGCTGGGAGGACATGTTTTTATAATATAACTTAGATTTTATTTATAATTTAATTTGTTTTTTTTCTATTTTTTTTTTATTTCTAGGAAATGAACCAAATATAACTTCTAGTTCAATATTATTATCATAATTAGATATTGCTGTATTAAAGTAATCAAGGACATCTTTATTTTTTTGATAAGATTTCCATATATAATTTTAAATTTAGTATAGTATTAAAAAAAAACAATTTAGCGTCTGCGTCTTGATGTACTTTTACCTCTTTTAGATTTCTTCATTTTGCTACGGTTTCCTTTCTTACCGCGGGTCTTCTTTTTCTGACCATGTGCTGCTGCTGCTCTTTCAGCCGTATCGCGTATTAATGCAGGGTCAGCACCTTCTTCCTGCCCCGCGCTTCGCATGTTATGCGAATCTAACGAGGAGGTCCATGGGCCTGGATTTTTACCTCTTGCACGCATGGACGCTCGTTTGTGAGCAACTGCGGCATGCTCTGGTTTGGCTTCGTTTCTGCTATAAAAATATGGATTCACTGCAGGGTCGATACTAGCATTGCGTTGTAATTTAGCAGCTTCATCTGCTAACTGTTGTGTAGTACGACCCTCGGCAGCGATCTCACCAGCCATTAATGATAATAGTATTTCCTCTGATTGACCCAGTTGATCTTGCAATGCCGGTAACCGTTTTCTTTCTCTCGTAATTCTCTTCACTATAACCAATTGTTGGCGCTTGACCGCATTTTGACCAGGACCGGGGACGGTTGGTTTTGTGCGATTTAATTCTACTACCTCAGCAGTCCACTGTTCTATATTCCCCACGATCGCTGCGATCCTTTGCTCAATTGCTGTGATGTCATTTTCTATTGCGTCCATGTTTTATAATATAACTTAGATTTAAATTTATATCTAATTATATAATTTGAGAATATTGATTTCTTCATATAAATCTTTTTTTATTTTTTTCTTTCCATCAACTTTTAATAAATCAATATTCAATTCTTTAGAAATATTAATTAATTCATCTGATTTGTAATTAGATATTGCTTTGAGATATTGATTATATATAAAATTAGTTTTCAGATCTAATTCAATACCATATTTAAAATCTAATATATTTTCATATTCAATATTATCTACATTTATATTAATAATGACCCAACCATATTTAGTATATTTAATATAAATATTATCATAATTCTTTAATCCAGTTTTATAAAATTTATTATCATGACATATTATTAAATTAATATTAAAATAATCATTATAAAATAATATTAATGATAATAGATTATCTTTATTTTTTTGTAAATTAGAACATATTAATGATTTCGATAAAATTCTTTTATTGAAATTATAAGTTTCATATTCATCATCCACTTTAGAACATAATAACATTTTTTGTTCGGATACATATTTATCTTTTTCGTTCTCTTCTAATATTGTATAATTGTGGTCTTTAATTGATAAAATTAATTCATATAAAGTTTTATATTTTTTAATCATTACTTGTTTTGTATATTTGACGCATTCATTATCAACAGCATGTTGAAGTGATTCATTTTTAACACTTTTCAATATTTGTTCGTCAAGAGCAGTTTGAAGTGATTCATTTTTAACAGTTTCCATTATATGATTAGATGTATCTTTCATTACAGATTGTTCGTTATCGCCGCCTGCCCAATTAGATTGAGTATATTTATTTGATTCAATTTTAGATGAATAATTACAGTTTTTGTTTTTTAAATCATTAAATATTTCCATTTTATATTTTAAATAAAATTATCTTTAATTATCAAATTTATATTTTTTAGATAATATTATTTTATCTTGATCTTCTTTTGAAAATTCTGTCAATTCTATATTATATTTTAATTTTTGGATTATTTTTTTGATAATTTTGTTATCTTCAATTAGTTCTTGTTTTTTGTAGTCCATTTCATTATTTTCATTATTATTAAATATAATATACTGTAATATATTATAAATATTATTAATATGTTCATCTATTAAACTTATATTAACAAAAAAACCATTAGTATTCTCTGTATATTTTATATCATTATTTTTTATATAATTAATTATTTCATTATGATATTTAATTTTATTTATATTTGTATATATAAATTTTTTTTTATCTTCCATAATATAAATATTAAATTTTTTCTATTATTTTACCTACAACTTGGATTTTTTCATTGCGGTATTTAATTCTTGTACCTAATATTTCTATTTGTAATTTTTGTTCAATATTTATATCATTAATATTTATATTGCCTTCATTAATTATATCATTTGGTATTATAATAATTAATGGACTGTTATCGAAATTATCATCTGAAATTCTATATTCATCATCTATTTTTATATAAGCAATTATACCCATTTTATTAACATTATTTACATAACAATCTATTATATTAGTTTTTTGAGGAGATAAAGTATTACATTTATATGAAATATCATATTTTATATAATTAATATTATCATTAGTCTCAATACGTCCCAATGATCTTTTTAATATATTAATAGAGTTATTTAATATGTAACTATTATCTTTACATAATCCCGCATATTTTTTTGTTAATTTATTTAAAATAATATTGTCAATGTCCTTATTTAAATCAGACGATAATAGTGAAATTGTATCATTAAATATTTGTTCGGATACCAACATTAATATATATATATAATTTTATTATATTTTAAATATCAAATTTATTTTAATTTATGATATATTAAATCAAATGGTAAAAAATATCTAATATCTTTTGAATCTATATCTTTTATTCTGAACATTATTTCTAATAATATAAATAAGTCCTTAATGGATTTTTTATTTAATATATCTTTATTTTGTGGGATTTTAGGGAATATATTATCATCTAAATTATCTATAATAAATCCTGTCAATTCCTGTTTTTTAATACTAGCGGGTTGCTTCCCTAATCCAGGTTCTTGTATAAATTTAGCAGCGGGTTTTAATTTTACGTCCCAATAGCTATGCATCCATGTTTTATATGTTTTTAGCACAACGTCTGATTTTATAATATCGATTTTTGTATATTCTTCACCATCTTTTCTATAATATTCTAATGATTTACCTATTTTTTCAGCCATATCTACATCATTATGTTTGATTTTGACCACAATAGATTCAACAGATATAAAATATCCTGCAGGTTCTCCTTTAAATTCAAATAATACTTTTTTAATACCTTTTTTATAAATAAAATTATGCGAAAAATAATGATATGCTATTGTATTTATTTCATCTTTGTCCATATTTTCATCTGATATATCATTAGAAGGTTTACCATTATTTAATAAAAATTCAATATAAACTTTTCTTTTATTATATGGTAATTTATCTAATAAATATCCACAATATATAGTTTTAAATTTTTTGTCGTTTGGTTCTAATAAATCATAATCATTTAATACATTTATTACTTCTTTGTCTTTCCCTTTTGGGTAATATGGTTTTATAAATTCTTCATAATCTTTAAATAATTCATCTAAAACATTTTGAGCATCACTTTCTACAGGTCCACTATTAGAAGATTCTTCTACGACAACTGAAGTGATACCTTTAATATTAATAGAAGTTTTATTTTTTAACATAGTATTTCTATAAAACATAGGAATACTCTCATCATTATTAAATAATGGTTGAAATATATAATAATCACCTCTACTAATTATATAACCTTTATTTTTATTAATATCAAATATTGTTTTTTTATTATCTATTATATCTTTTAATGAATTATAAATAATAAATTTATTAATATTTTTATAATATTGTATATGTTCTATTATTTCATTTAATGGAAAATAATTTTTCTTTTGAAATAATTCACTTATATAATTTAAAATAATTTTTATCATATCATCAAAATTGTCTAAATTAAATGTATCATAATTTAAGTCAGTCTCATCTAAGTTGTCCAAATATTTAGTATCTACATTTATACATTCATAATCACATGTATTCTGAAAAGAACATATTTTAGTATATTTTTTATCATATACTTCTTCAGTAGATTCCTTACCTTTTGAGTTTAATATTTTCATAGGTGTTACATCAGACTTTTTAATTACATTACCATCCTTGAATAAATAGCAATCTAATGCATTCCTTTTAAGTATCATTTCTATATTTCCGATTTCAACAGATTTCCTTTCACCTAGTCTATAATTATAATGATCTATAGTCTCTTGATCATTATATACCGCCGAATGTAAAAATACTGTAACATTATGTTTAGATTTCTCTAACATCGAATGAGAACAAAATCTAATACCTCTACCTACGATCTGTTCTAATTTATTTAAATGGTACCATGGTTCCATTATATGTATCTCCCTAATATTTTTGAAATCGATACCTTCACCAGTTATCGAAGAACCAATAACAACTTTTATTTTTTCACCATTTTTATTATCTTCTGATTTTAATATTTTTAATTCATTGTCATTATCACCAGAGGCTATATCATTCCCACTTAATATAATATAATTTGCCATTTTAAAATCACTCCCTTCTTTTAACTTACTTTTTGATTCCATGTCATAATTTAACGGTTCATCTTTATGCTTACTATCTAATAAATTTTTACCATTAAATTTATTAAAACCTATATGTTCAAGTGCTATACCTAATGGTACTGCTCCTGACCATATATATCCTGTATATACAAATATGATGCCTTCGGATGATTTTATATTTTTTAATATGTTTTTTATTTTAATTGATACCTCACCTAGGTCGTCCCCTTTTAATATCTGTTCGTGGTCTTTTTTATATTTAAAAGATTTACCTGATTTTGTAAATATCCCCTTGAATCCATCTTTTCCAACATTTTTAGAATCTTTTGATGGATAAGCAATATTACATATTTGTGGTAATTGCTTATTAATACCTACTTTTAATTCCCCATCACCATCTAAATCTTTTGTACCTATAAATATATCCAGATATTTTTTATAAGTTTCTGCTTGACGACCTTTCAATTTATTTTTATAAGTTATCAAAAATTTCAATGGTTGCTCTATACGCCTGCTAAATAGATCTAATAGAGGTGCCTTGTCTGGTTTAATAGTCAATTCATCATTTGGATATAACCTTATAGGGAAATTTATAGGGTTCTCTCCTCTTAAATATGAAATATATCCTCGACATTTTTTATTAATCATTGTTTTACCTTCTTTTGTTATTAATCCCTCCTTATTAATATATTCAGTCCCTTTCATTGTTGGCCTATTATCATTCAATAACATAAGGTTTAATAATAAAAATATTTCTGTTGCATTATTAAACATTGGAGTGGCAGTTAAAAATATTATTCTTAAATTTGTTGAATATTTTATAACATTTTTTAAATTTAGTAAAGCACGTTTTGCTTCGATGCTACCCTTTCCTTTGTCCTTGTTCCCACCTTCGTCTTCTTCAGGTAAATCACTTTCATTCTCTCTCAAATTATGATATTCATCTACAATTAATAATCTATTTGAAAAATATCTATTAACTTTGTATTTTATTTCTTCCGGTGATTTTGCACCACCCAAAATATCTTTTATTTTACTAGAAAATGTACCATATTGATAAAATTCATAATATTTATTAATTAATTTATTTTGTTCTCTTTTTATAGTTTTGCTATCTCTGGTATTAAAATTATCTCCTATATTTATTGTATCTATAAATTCTTGCCCAGCGCACTGATTGTCACCTTTTTCAGGTTCATATATTGTATCCTTCCACCCTTGACTCAATCCACCCTTCCTTACGATTATTATTTTTTTATTATCCCTTACATAAATATCTCTGAATGATTCACTAATAGTCACACCTGAACATGTTTTACCAACTCCAACCCCATGGAATAATAATAAACTTTTGTATGGTGTATTATTATTTATAAAATTTTTTAATAATCTTTGGTGGTTTGCTAATTCAAACTCATCATTATCACATTGATTATCTTTATTTAATGTTATTTTATTTAAATTGAATTCTGCTTTTTGTGATATATGTTCAACAAAACTTGGATTATTATAATCTGGATATGATAAGTAATCTCTTCCCTTCAACTCTTCTAATTGAACATCATCTAAATCTCTATTATCTATCTCGATGCGTATTTGTTTTATTTTTTTTTTGTTTTTTTGTACATCAATATCACTATTAATATTTATTTGACATTCTCTATATTCCTCATACAGACCTTCTAAAAGAGGTTTATAGTCTTCTTTGGGCGGCGGTATTACCACAGGTTTATCAGATAATTCTTCATCACCTGCTTTTAAATAAACTTTATAATGAGATATATTTTTAGAACCACCATATTGTTCTTCAGATATAATTTTATATAATTCATCCAAACTATTTAATCCATTCGTATTCCACCACTCTTTATCCCTGGTTAATTTTTCTCTTTTTAGATATTCTTTTGATTCATTTTGCTTTAAATCTGATAATTTTTCATCCAAACTTAATTCTTCCAAATCTATCACGGAACCTTTGGGTCTTTGTATTTTTATATTATTTATATCAAATCTTTTCTTTAAAGCATCATCTTCACCACCCCATCCCCAGAAATCATTTGGATATCCATTTGATTTTATAAAATCGTCATAATTTACAGATAATACGCCACCCAAAAAACTATCAGAATTGCCTAGATATCTGGTTCCTTTATTTCCTAAATGTATAGGTCCATCCCGCGATCCTGATCCTGATTCAGGATATCTTAAATAATCATTTAATAATTCATTACTTGGTAATAAATCTACATCAGATAATATATAATGTGATTTTTTAGAACTATTTTCACGCGCCTTTATAAAACCTATATTTTTTAAAATACCCAGATTGAATTTTGCCATTTTAGAATTTTTTTGTTTAAGTTCTTTTGGTAATTCATCATAATTTTTTCTATCACTTTCTTGTTCTATAATATAAATATGATAATCAATTCTCCCATCAAATATCAAAGTCATTTGCTCTTTAAAGATATCTAATTGTCTTTTTCTATATTCATCACCTGGATCTCTATATGCCACGCAAATATTCAATTTCCTATCAGTTATCTTTTTTACAGTAGGATTCTTCCTTATTTTACTTAAATCATTTAATAGTTTATAAAAATAATCATACATACCTTCTTTGGATAAATATTTATTATAAAAATCTAAAGAATTCTGAGCAATCTTTTCACATTTATCATCATTTTCAATGCACCAATTTATTTGTTTTTCTAAATCACTCAAATCAGATTTTACAGGAACATAGTCACCTATTTTTCCTTTTTCAGTATCAGTACGTTTTAATTTATCTTGAAACCATAAAATATAATCTGAATCTACTAATAATACAACTGAACCCATTCTTAATTCATTACCTAATCTAAATGCTTTTACATGTCCATCAATATTTAATATATATTTATGTTTAGATTGTTCTTCTAATTTCATAAAATTGTGTTCCCCTGCATCAATATTAATACCACCTTCGCATTCAAATTGACCTTTCTTATTTAAATTTATTTTATTAAAAGAACCGAGTTCGGCATCGGCTTTTGGTTTGGCATTCCAGGATGTTAATTTAGCATCTAATATATCTTTACCGCCCGCTTGATACGATGCAGATAAATATGCTGATTTCAATCTCATATTAGTGCCAACAGTAATACCACACCCGGTAGCCGAACCACGAAATACTGCCTTATTTATTTTTTTACTCCAAACCATTTCAAACTTTTGTTCATTTGAATGATTGTTTTTACAATCATCTGGATAAATATCGTCTGTTATTCTCATCATATCATCTTGAGTAGGTATTGGTATATCATTAAAATCAGTATTAGTACATTGTGATAATATCGGCGTATAAGTTTCATGTCGATATTCCTTTTCTAAAATATTATTACCTAATAACTTATCATATGGTTCTTTCAAACCTTTTCTAAATACAGGAAAATCCCTCGGTGAAAAAAAGAAATCCATATCATTAATTCTTTTACCTTTTTTATTCATCTGTTTTAGTAAATTTTTTAAGAAATATTTAAAGGGTACTTCTGTTTTATCACCTTCTTGTAAATATTCTTTGCCCTTATTACCTTTGCCTTTGCCTTTGCCTTTACCTTTGCCTTTACCTTTATTTTTATTTTTATTACCTTTTCCTTTTCCACCGCCCCCTTTTCCCTGACCCTTTCCATCATCTGATGTAGATTTTAATTTATTCATAGAGAAAAAACAATTATTGGCATACCAAAAGTCTGGATCCGATACATTATGATATCTAGATGTCAAATGATCTAATAATTGTGGATTCAAATCTCTTAACACATGTGCCCAATTATTTTTATAATGTATATTACTAAATGGTAAATATGTTTGTAATTCATTATCTTTAATAGATACATATATTCCTTTCTTAACTTTATCAAATAAATATAAAAATGTTTTATATGTTGTATCTAAATTATATCCATTATACAATTCACGGCCTTTTATAGGTATAGATTTTTGTGGATAAGATAATAATCTAGAATTTAGTAAACCATATTTTTGAAATTGAAATATATCACCGGCATGAAAATATAATTGAATAAATGATTCATATTTTGGATTTGTTTTAATTTCATTTAATTTATTTATATAATCACCTCTCTTATTAATTTTATCTAATGATTTCCAAGATATAGATTTTATACAGTCGAGTTCTTCGCCTTTGGTAAATTTATCTTTTCTCAAAGTAAAATTGTCTAGATCTAATATTTTAACTAAATCCACTTTAGACATTATTAATATATATATTATAAAATAATTTTATTTTTATTACTATATATAAAATTAAATATCTCTTCGACAACTTTTAGTTTATAATTACTGTAATCTCTTATTCTTATTGAGCACTCATTTCTTGTGAACCATTTTATTGCACTAACTTCAGATATCTGATCTTTATTTTTTTTATCAATTAATAATTTATAATTATTATCTTTTATTTTTCCAACATAATAAATATTTTTATAAACTGTATTATTAGAACCTATATACTCTTCACTGAATGGTTCGATTTTTAATAAAGTATATTGATTTGGTGAAATATTAGTTTCTTCTTCAAATTCTCTTTTGGCACATTGTAAATCTGTTTCATTTAAATTACGCCGACCTTTTGGGATTTCCCATTCATTATTTAAATAATTTATAGTCGAATTACTTACAAATCTATATATGTCTAAATCCTTGAATTTATAAAAACTTCTAATATAATCTTTTTTAGAACTTATATTACTATACCATAAATTGTTCCATAATGTACTAAATTTATTATTTAATAAAACTTCTTTCTCCAATGCGCTCATTCTATTGAATAATAATTGAATATATCCAGGATTTTCTAAATTATATTTACCTCTTACAAATTCAATATATGATATGGAATCTTTTCTTTCAATCATAACTATTTCATCATTATCATTTAATAATGCTACCCCATAACTTAATCTGGGGTATAAACATTCTTTAAATTTGTGACCTCTTCTTCCACAATTTCTGCAATAAATATTGTTCATTGATATTTAAAGTCATTATATTTTTAAATATAGCATTTTAAATTTGATAAATATTAAAGATAATTATATAATAATATAAAATGGATTCAAAATCACTTACTAAAACGAGTTTCTGTAGTAAAGAAATTGATAATATCACTAATAATGAACTCAAAAAACATATCCTAGATGATATGTTTAATAAAACAAATATTACATATAAAACAAGATATGCTAAAATGTTTAATCAACAATTCCTAAAAAATTTTAATAATCCACATATCTTATGTTTAAAAACAATTGGTTCCCCATATTTATTATATTGTACTCAAATTAATGATGTAAATTATTGTTTTCTTATCGATAAAAAAATTAAAGACGGATATGATTATCCTAAGATATTTCTTGTCCACTATAGATTTAATGAAGATATCTTTAATGGCACACTATTTGAAACTGAACTATTAAAAAATAATGAGGATGAATGGTTCTTATTAATTGGAGATATATATTCTCATAATGGTTCATCAATTTTCAATAAACAAATTATTGAAAGAATGAATATTGTAAATGAAATTTTTACAAATAAATATATTGATGATTCATTTTGTAATATTTGTCCAATTATGATTAAAAAATATTTTGATTATTGTGATATTGATAATATTATTAATGATTTTATTCCTAATTTAAATTATAGAGTAAGAGGATTTTACTTTATTCCATTGAAAAGTACATATGCGAAAATATTATATTTCTTTAATGATCATGACTATAAAAAAATCAACTATAGGAAATCAAATAATATTTCATTTAGAATTATTAAATCACTGAAACCTGATATATATGAATTGTATCTAAATAATGAAACAAAAAGTTCATTAATTAAACATAGTTATGCTTCTATTCTAAATATTAAAACATCTAAATGGTTAAAAGATTTAACAGATGTAAAAAAAGATGTTAATGTTGAATGTTATTTAAATAAAGAATTTAATAAATGGGTTCCTACTAAAGAAACTAATATTGTAGACTGTATTAATGAAATTAATTAAACTCCTCATGCACAATATGGACAATTTCGAGCAGAACTGGTATCACTTGTACCTGTATAATCGGACGTATCTTCACAAGGAAGAGTGACATGTACGCGATAAGGAGACTCTTCATCATTGGTTTCTCCACTATATGAATATTCTTCTTCAGATGATTCTTCTTCATCATTAATATCAATATAGTCATCATCTGATGTATCTGTGACAGAGTCATTATTTTCATTAGATACAATAGACATATTATCAGAAGCATTAGAACCACTGCCTTCCGACTCATAATCAATAATTTCATTTATGATATTTTTTCTAGGAGCACCAGGAGGAGTAGTCATAGAAGATCTAACTCTATTTTCAGGGGTATTAGGAGGAGGTGTATCGGGTTGCTCAATATTGTGAGGCTTAAATACAGTCCAACCACATTTCTTTTTAATTGATAGTTCATACATATTGTCCAAAAGTTCCTTCATTTTAAAGATATTTTCATCGATTATTTCATCATTCCCATCATAATTAAAATATCTCATTTCACTACGAATACATTCCAAGATATTGAGTTGTTCATACATTTTATTTAAACCCTTAATCGTCTTTTTGTTTACATTTGAAGAATTTTTGTCCATGTTTTATATCTTTATTTTATTTTTATATCTTTATTTTTATATCTTTATTTTATTTTTATATCTTATATTTTATTCTTAATAATAAATATTTATAAAATCAAATTTCAAATTTATTTAACCGGTACTACCGAATCCTCCAGAACCTCTCTGCGAATTAGATAATTCATTTATTACTCGAATTTCAATGGGTTCTAATGTGGGTCCGCATATCTGAAATAATCGACTTCCTTTTTCTATCTTAAATTCATAGTTTTTAATATTATCAACACAAGCAATAATATTACCACGATATCCTGCATCAATAATTCCAACCGAATTTGCTAAACGTAGTGGAGTTTTAATAATTGATGACCTTGGATATAAATAATATGATACATTATTATTTTCAATATTATCATGTAATGCTTCACATTGAATTTGTAAATCTATTTTCATTGTTTCACCCGGTCCAATAATTATATCTTCTGGACAAAATAGATCTAATCCACTATCACCTGGATTATAATGTTGATGATTTGTATATAATGATTTAAGATATTCATTGTCAGTTTTAATTAGCAGTTTCATTTTTAATATATTATTTATAATCCTTTATATAGTTATATTTACACTTTCAATAATATTATATTTGAATAATTCAAATTTAAAATATTTATATCATATGGTAAAATATATAAGAGATTATTAATAATTTAGTTTTTTTTAGAGCCTCATGCGCCGCCTTTTTGGCCAATCGCGAAGGAAGCTCACCCTCCATTTTGATTTAAATTTACCACCCCGCGTCATCCGCCTGATTGTTCTGTAATAAAATTTACATTATAATTAATTTTATGCTGTTCTTTTAATTCTAGGAACCTGCTTGTAACGTTTTTACCTTTATGGTTAACAAGGTTATCTGTATTTATCCACTGATCTTGATTAGTAATATCAGATAAAAAATATTGGTCATTTTTTTTAATTAAAAAATTATTATTAATTCTAATATTTGTTTTTTTCATTTTTATAATTATAATATATTTTATATTTTTTTATATTATAATTATATAAATGATTTTAATGGAAGGCCAAACAACCCCGGAAGCTCCCCCAACCCAGGAACCTCCCCCAACCCCTCCGCCTGCAGCCCCGGCCCCCGTCGCGCCTCCTCCTCCTTCCCCGTCATCCTCAACTAGTTCGAATGGTTCTGGTACCATATTTACCAAATTAGTTATAAATGATTTAATTAGAATGGGATACACATATGCCATGTTTTTATTTGTTGCATTAATAATGGTTAAATTTCAAACATTAGAATATCAACATGTATTTATTATGACATTTTTATATGTTATACTAACATTGGCCGCGGAATTTGTATGGTTGTATTTATTCAGACAAGGTTATAGGTCAGAGAAAGCTAAAGACATCGGAGCCAGAGATACATTTCATGATTTATTAAATAACATATTACCATTTACTATATTAATATTTGGTTACTCTACATTATTGGATGGATTCAGATCTGGACACTTTGCTTCAGATGGAGAACATATTGAATTCTATGTAAGAACTATATCGGGTATATTATTTATTATAGCATATTCTTATTTATTTATAGAATTATTTAATAGATTAAATACCAATAGGTCTAGTTTGGACACGAAAGCTCCATATGTAGGTTGGAAAACAGATTATAAAGATGAAGATAAAAAAGATGTGAGTTTATTTGATAATATTATTGATTTATTATATAATTTATTTCAGCCAATTAGCATATTAGTTATTGCGGGCTTAATGTATGTATTTATTAGATTTACTACCAGTGGTAACACAGTAGCAGGAGCAGCAGCGCCCACAATCTAATTAATATTTAAAATTAATTAAATTTAGTAAATAAATGAAGTTTGCTATTACAGGTTCAATGTGTTCCGGTAAATCAACTATTGCCAAGTTGCTAAAAACTTTTAACAATGAATTCGAAATATATTCATTTGGTAAAAAAATTAAAGATATTGCACATGAACTATTTAATATGGATGAAAATTTAAAAGATAGAAGTTTGTTAATTAATATTGCTGATAAAATGAGAGATATTGATCCAGATATATGGGCAAAATATATTATCAAGCAAACGACTAAAAAAGAACATTGTATTATAGATGATTTAAGATTTCAAAATGAATTAGATTTATTAGAACAAGACGGAGAATGGATTTATATTATTCTGAATATTAATATAGTAACTAGATTGAATAGATTAAAACAATTATATCCAGATAATTATAATGATCATATTAAAAATATGGAACATTTATCTGAAAAAGGAGAATTACAATTCAAAAATACTAGTAAATTGTTATATATCGATTCAAATGATTCGTTAGAAAATATTAAATATAATATAGAATATTTCATAAATAAATTTAAATAATTATATAAATGGATATTATTTGGATAAATAATAATAATGAAATGATTAATAAATTTTTTGATAAATTATTACTTTTTATTGGCAGTAATAATGCAGATTTTAAATTAAATACAGATAATGAAACTTTATTTAAAAATTTTTCTATATTTTTATATGATAATTTTATATTAAATAATTATAATTCAGATATAATTTTCAATAAAAATTATGAGTATTTTGATCTAAAATATTGTTCTGATATTGTTGATTTATTTATAGATTTTAAAGAAATATCATATGGATTTACAAATAGTATTTTTAATAAAAACAAAACTTCACTTGATTTAATAGAATTCATTTATAAAAATATAGAATTATTTGAAGATTTAGAAAATAACTCAGATATAGAAGAAGATGAATATGCTGATGCAGAATATTATTGAACTCTTTTGTAGAATAAACAATAAGGATGATTATTAAATAATTTATTTTCATCTATATCAAATACTTGTGTATCGTTATAAACTTTCCATTGATTTTCTAATGTATTTTTACATATAGAATAATAATGCCCAGAATTTATTCCACCATTATGTATAATTAATCCACTTAATTCATATTCTGTAGGCTTTTCTTTATAATTTAAACAATATTTATTCATATCTAATTTAGTTGGATATTGTATTTTATTTGATATTATTCCATTTTCATTATTATATTTTTTCAATAAAATAATTAACACGGGTGCCAAGTCCCAAAATACTATTTTTTTACTTGAGTTAACATAGTTTTCACATTTTTCACATTTTAATTTATTATCGTCATCTAATGATATTTTTTTTACATATTCATCTATACAATCATATAATGAATTATATTCACTTTTTAAAGTTAAAGTTATTATAGATAATGGTTCATGGTTATCTGTAGTATTATTACATTCAGGACACTGAGTTAAACTTAATAAACTTGAATAAAAATTTTCTATAATATATGAATAATTAC
>Ga0209632_10000870_pt1 | contig 31338 bp, 29 predicted proteins | sample COG_10_FD_184754 | JGI IMG/M metagenome (GOLD analysis project Ga0209632, IMG submission 184754) | Pelagic Microbial community sample from North Sea - COGITO 998_met_10 (SPAdes) (version 2) | ecosystem: Environmental > Aquatic > Marine > Neritic zone/Coastal water | place: Helgoland, sampling... | reverse complement strand
CGGTTCCCTTAAGAACCCTCCCTTCTCATTGTAATTGAACCTACGGTGTCCTTAAGAACCCTCCCTTCTCATTGTAATTGAACCTACGGTGTCCTTAAGAACCCTCCCTTTTCAGTGTAATTAATATATCCAAAGTAATTGACCTTCGTAATCAATTCTTTTTAAAAAATAATATAATTTTGTATATTTTATTTTATTTATATGATCAATTAAAGAACCATCTTCATAATCTAATTTCAAAATTTTTTTAACAATATTCAAAAAGGTATTATTTAATATTTTTTTCTTTTCAATATCATTCCTTTTTATAACATCAATAGATTTCATATCAAAAATAATGTATTTATCTTGGACATATAAAACAGAAGACAATGAAATTTCAGAAAAATAGAAACCTTTTTCAAATAAAAATACTATTTGAATATACAAATCAAAAACAATTTTTTCTAAAGAATCATAATCAATATTATTATTTATTATATATAATATATTTTCATTTTCCTGATTTTTCAGAATATGTTCCAAAGAGATGATTGGATTTTTAACATCTATAGGTATAGTTACGTCAATTTCTGTTAAACTTGAATCCATTTCATTGTTTGGTGAATAACTAGTAATATAATTATTTAAGAATCCATAAACACCTTCTTGTTTCTTTAGTTCTTTTTTTTTAAAGTCCTCTTTTTTTAATGGTAATGTTGTGTACCCATTTGGATATTGTTCATCACCAAAAGTATCTGCTATTTTATCTTTATTAAAAGTGCTTTGTTTATCATCAAATACTTCTTCATCCGTCCCATGTTTATATATTCGTACATCTTCAATATCAAATGATGAAAAAAAAATGCGATTATATACATCATTTACATCTACATTTTTATTACTTTTCAATGTTATTTTATAATTAGTTTTTGTTGTTGTAAAAGATTCCATTAATAATATACTTTTCGAAATTAATATTATTAATTAATCATTTGTTCGACCATTTTTACGTTTTGATGAATGTTCATAATCTTCATTATAACTATTTAGATGATACTTATCATTTAAGAACAAGGGGGAAATTTTTAGACCAATATAACTAACTAAATAACCAGCCAACCAAAACCATGCATTTCGTATTTTATCTCCAGTAAATTGAATAATCCATCTCAAAGCTTCACAATGAGGTGCAAGAATCATAAAAGGCGACGTTATAAAACCCCAAAATGTATTACCACAACATAATTGTGGATATAAATGTGATGCTATCCAATGTGTAATTATAACACCTAAATAAATAAACACTATATTAGGTACTACACGTCTTATATAATGAATATATGCAAATATATCTTTTGTTATATTTTCCATATTGCTATTCCAGTTATTATGAATGTGATTTATACAATGAAATAAATTAAAAAAAAACATTCAATTTTATACTTTTTTTTATTTTGTAATTTGATTATTCACAATATTCGTCAAGTAAAAGGTCATAATTATATTCGTCTTTGTATCTAAAAACTCTTTCCGGTATTATTGTGACTCGTATCAACTCTTCAACAAAAGACAATTCATTTACTATAGGTTTATCTATATTATTTTTCATAGCTTCATAATCTAGAATATATAATTCCGGATTTTGTAGAAGTCCTTGTTCTATAAGTTCCATAATATAATTTGTACAGTCTTCGTCATTTTCACATAATTTCAAGTACGTTTCAATATCATTTATTGCGCATGGATTCTTAGCAATCCATATATCAGTTTCTCTTATATGGTTTTTACCGAAAACATTTGTTAATGCTATATTATCTCTTTCACAATTAATTAGTTTTTTATATAATTCATATGCCTTTGTGTTGTTATTTTGACTCAATAAATATAAATTTGTAATCAAACGAGTATAAGTAAGTACATTTACATGACTCTTTATTATCAAATCAATAGCATCATCTGATTCATTTTGAACCAAACTAAACCAATTAATATAATCAGGATATTGTTTCAATAGCTGTACTGATTTTTTATTGAAACATAATTGACTCCAAATATGTGGTGCATTTTTCCAATGGTCAATCCATTTTTCCATTAAATATACAGCATTTTCATTTTCAGACAATGCTTCAAAATTAATAATTTCAGGTGGAAGTTGTTCTAGTAATTCAACGGCATTTTCATTATAACACAACCGTTTTACAAATTCTCTATTTGTTTTCCAATTTATTGTGTTATTATGAAGTGAAGTACATGTTTGATAAAACATTTGTTTTATAATGTGCATAGCAGTTGGATTTTCAACCAAATTATAAATAGTTGTTTTACAGTTGTTAGCAAAACAGTTATTTTCCAATTCTTCTATAGCAATTTTGAACACTCTATTTAACAAATGGCCAGCAGATGTGTTCCCTGCTAATTCGCACATATTAGCAGAATTGAAATTACTTTCAATCAAAGGAATCGCGCCGGAATGTCTAGAAAGGTCTTCAATATTTACCATACCATATTTTTCGAGGACATCGCAACATCTTTCATTATTTAGTAGTTCTTCATAATCTAATTTAGTTGGGTCGATATTAAACCATGAGCGAAACTTGTATATAGGTCTAAAAGTCATATTTGATGTATGTTTATATTCATCAAAAAAAAGGTATAAAACCTTTCAATTTTATAAAACCCATAATTTGTCCCATTTTTCGAGAGTTTGCAATGGTATTTCAGGAAGTAAAACATGTGATTCCCAAAAATATTTACAATACGCCCATTCAAACTCGCATTCATCTGGATAATAATGTTTTTCGTTTTCATAAATATGGGCTTGAATATGCTGTGGTAAAATATGATGATTATAAATAGGTAATACATAAGCCAGTTGTAAATGTGGTGAAAAAGGTTTATTATTATTGGGTTGAATAAAAGTATTAAATTTATTAGGAATAAACTTTAGCAAATCTTTCAATAATGGAGGATAATTATATTTATAACTCCATTTCCAGTCGGGGCAATCATCTGTATAATACTTAAACACCCATTCTAGTCCCTCTAAATAATTAATACAAATAGGTTTAACATTATATTGTTCACCATTTGAAAATAACGATTTATAATAACGAGTTTCCCATCCAAAAGATTCTGGATTTATATATTTTTCTTTAAAATTATAAATAACAGGTACACTTTGTATTGTAAAATCACGTGATGATTCATCATTTATTCTCCAATTACGATTGCTTATTTTATTACGTTGGATAAAATCCTCAACAAAACGTTTTTGTTCTCCTTTTACTAGTTCATTAATAAAAGCGTTAACATTTCTCCATTGAATCGTCATATTTTGAGAAATAAAAGTTTTATTAGAAAATTTTCCCATAACTTTTCTATATGTATCCATAAGTACATCAATCCCACATGTTCTTATATTTAGAGATGGAAAATGAGGTAAAAAATCATTACCTAATAGAAAACACATAAAAATATAATCATATAAGCGATGACTATCAAAAACGTCACAATTCATTTCACTTAATATAGATTCACCCAAAACGGATATATTCATGAATAAATGTTCATCACTTGCGTTTTTATTTGGAATTACGTTTCGAAATTCAGGTGTTTCGCGGAAAATAAATAAATGTTGAAAAAACTTTTTATGAAATAGCGACAACATGATTAAATCTGAATCAAGACCATATACACAAGCATTTCCTTTAATAGTTTTACTATTTTTGCGTATATATTGAAATAATTTATGTTCACCTTCGCCAGGTTCATTTGCACCCGATACAATAATGTGTTTAGTTTTATAATGATTTTCAGTATTTGAGAAAGATTTTTTCAATTTAATAGACAAATTTTCCATAAACTTTGTACCAGGTGTAATATTGGATGTACTCCAAATAGATGAAGGATTATTAGTTTTAGTCGCATTACTCATTTTCATTAATATACTACTTTTGTTGCGTCTATTACGCTGTTGTTCCATTTTAGCCAAAGGTGCGACTCCATCAAATGCTATATATACCAATTCAGATGGCTTTATATAATAAATATATTCACCGATTTTCGAAATAACATTATTTATTAATATAGTTTCAATATTTTCATATTCAATATTATTTTTAGCAATATTTTCTTCCAACTTTCGAAATTCATCGTAAATAATTGAATTACAATCCATAAATAAATATTGCATAGTAATATTATTACTTGAAAGTTGTTTTAAATTTTTTATAATATTAGCATAATTACTAATAATATATGAAAAATAGCTCGGTATTCCCATGGTTAATTATAATTACATGTAATATATTTAAGTCATTTAAATAAATATATTATGAGTAGTAATAATTATTTAATTAAATAATTGTAATATATATATATATATATATAGTTATAAATGACTAAAAAGGAGAAAACCAACATGCTTGTTAGTAAAAATGTAAAAAACTCGGATTTTAATAAGTTTGTTGATAAGAAATTAAGTCAAGTGATTGATATTATCCAAAAGACATATTTATCTTTAGATTTTTATAAAAAGTACGATATATTTTCAAAAAGTAGTATTGGACAATGTACTGATCATTTACAAACAATTTATTCAATGTCTCAGAATTTAAATAAAAAAATACCTATTCCAGATGGTGATATGGATTCTACATTATCTATAATTCAAACAATATTTGATAAATTATCTATAATATTTTCTACATACGGTACATATTCAATAAATGATGTATATTATGTTGTGTTTGGTACAAAATATGTAAACAGTGATACATATGATATTAACAATCAATATATTAAAGGAAAAATAGATATAATAGAAAAATATTCGCAACCGGTAGGGTATAAAAATTTAAATTGGGTGGATACAAAAAATGATAAAGATTACTACGATAAAATCACTGAAAATCCTTTACAAATAGAGAAATACCCACATATTGAATGTTTTGAACCGACAACAATGTTTTCATCGTTACATCAATCTATTTACGGAATACGAATATTAGCAAGAAATACAAAAGACAAGAAAATTTTATGTATTAATTCGCTTATACGTGATATACCATTACAATATTTATTAGATAATACCTTTGTGGAAGTCCGACTGAATGAATTAAGAGATTTTTTCCAAAATAAAGATATAAATGAAGAATTATTAACAAGATGGATTGATACAATTTCATTAAAAGAATTATTAATTTATAGTTTGAACGATTTTCAAAAAAAGTTAAATATTATGTTCAATGATGTCGAATATGTTAAGAAAAATAAAGTAGATAATATTGTTAAAAAGTTTTTTGATATGGATATGATTTCAAGACGTAAGATGTTGATTAATTTATTCATTTATAATATTGATAATGAAGTGCAATACATAGCATATATGTTATATGATTTAATTGGTTCAATTGAAAATACTGATGGAGATGACCATATTGAGCAAACAATTATTTATGAATCTTTACCATGGAAATTAAAACAATATTTTAAGGAAACCATGATTAATACGATAGAGTTTACACAAGATACTTTATCAAAATGTGACTTAAACAAAATATCATTAGAGCAACAAGTTTTGCTAATGAAAGCCGAAGATAAAATTAAAGATAAAGCGATGGTAAAACTTAAAGAAATAAAAAACAAATCAGATGATCAAGGAAATAAATCCAAGCAATATTTAGAAGGTTTAGTAAGAGTACCCTTTGGAATTTTCAGGAAAGAACCTATTTTATGTAAGATGAAAATATTAAATGATTTCTTTATTAATTTAAATAATATTACAGAAATAGGAATAGAAAAAAAATCAAAATACACATTGTATGAAATCAAAAATTGTATTAAATTATTATACAAATCAATAAAAACAGATTGTATTGATGCTTGTAAGAAAAAAATCAAAAATACATCAAAATATGAACTTGTAAAATGCGTTCAATTATTTGATTCAGTTTCAAACAATAAGAAAGATAAAACAAGTATAATAAAGAAAATACTAGAACACTTGGACAAAGCAAAGAATGAAGACGAATTTATTAAAGAAATATTTGATGTATTAAATATAGTATATCCAAGTCATCAATATAATAATATTAATAAGGAAATAACAAATATTAGCAATGAAATAGAGAATGTTGAAAAGTCAATGATACAAATAAATGATTATTTAGATGATTCTATCTATGGTCATGAAAAAGCGAAGAAGCAAATATTAAAAATAATAGGACAATGGATTAATGGTGAACAAAAAGGGTATTGTTTTGGATTCGAAGGAAGTCCTGGTGTTGGTAAAACATCTTTAGCAAAAAGGGGATTAGCCAAATGTTTACAAGATGAATGTGGAATTACACGCCCCTTTTCGTTTATAGCATTAGGTGGTTCATCAAATGGTTCTACATTGGAAGGGCATAATTATACATATGTAAATTCTACATGGGGTAAGATTGTGGATGTATTGATAGAGAGTAAATGCATGAATCCTATTATATATATTGATGAATTAGATAAAGTAAGTAAAACCGAGCAAGGACGAGAGATAATAGGTATATTAACACATTTAATTGATACAACCCAAAATGATGAATTTCAAGACAGATATTTTAGCGGTATTCCATTTGATTTATCAAAAGCATTATTTATCTTTTCATACAATGACCCTGAACAAATTGACCGCGTTCTATTGGATAGAATTCATCGTATTCGTTTTGATAACTTATCTTGGTCAGATAAAATCGTTATAGTTAATAAATTTATTATGCCTGAATTAAATGAAAAGATGGGTTTTGATAATACAGTATCATTAGATGAAGATGTAATTAAATATATTATTGAGACATATACAATGGAGCCTGGAGTGAGAAAACTTAAAGAGTTATTATTTGATTTATATGGTGAAATAAATTTGTTATTACTCAATTATTCTAATAATGATTTTGAATACACTTTACCGATATGTGTAAAAATCGATGATTTAGGTACAACTTATTTCAAAAAACAAAGAAAAGTGAATGATATAAAAATCCATAGTGAAAATATGTTAGGAACAATTAATGGAATGTGGGCAAATGCACTTGGTAAAGGTGGTATTATTCCAATAGAGGCAAGATTTTATCCTGCTAACTCATTTTTTGATTTAAAATTGACGGGTATGCAAGGAGATGTTATGAAGGAAAGTATGACTGTAGCTAAAACATTAGCATGGTCATTAACACCAGAAGACAGACAGAAAGAACTTGTAGAAATATTTGAAAAAACGAAAAATCAAGGATTACATATTCATTGTCCAGAGGGGGCAGTATCAAAGGATGGGCCATCAGCTGGAGGTGCAATTACTTTATCGATATACAGTTTGTTAAACAATAAAAAGATAACAAATACAGTATCTATGACGGGTGAAACAAATTTACGTGGAAGAATTACAGCAATTGGAGGATTAGATTCCAAGATTCTAGGTAGTATTAAAGCTGGTGTAAAAACAATATTATTTCCAAAAGAAAACCAAGAGGATTTTGACGATTTCTTTGAGAAATATAATACTCTAATTGATTTAGATGAAATTACATTTCATAGTGTTGATACAATTCAAGAAGCCATGAAATATGTTTTTGAATAAATAATATGTATTTAGTAATCTACAATTTCTTACTATTAATATATAAGAAATTGCTACATGGACATAAATTTAATTAATATTCTCTATATGTTTTTCAGATTAGCCCCTTTTTTGATCATTAGTTATTTTACATTACAATCATTATTGAATCAAGATCTTAAAGGGGTTATATTTATTGTTGGATTAATAATAGCAGCCGCTGTTACTGTTGGAATCGCGGGTATTTTACCAGAGGAAAAAGGATTAATGCCTACTGATTATTCTAAAATACGATGTACACAATTAACGATTGGTCATAATACACCATTATCAAAACTACCATTAAGTCAAACTGTATTAGGTTATGCAATTTCATATTTATCCTATTTTATTGGTGTGCACAATCTACAAAATCAAAATATTGCTACTTTTATTTTATTTCCAGTATTAATTTTAGGCGATATTTATTGGAGTACAAAAAATTTATGTTCCACGCCAAAATATCTATTAATATCATTAATAATAAGTTTAATTGTTGGAATGTTATGGGCAATGCTTATTGAATCTACACAAATGCCCGATTTACAATACATGAGTGGTATTTCCAATAAAGATGTTTGTTCAAAACCATCAAAAAGTCTATACAAATGTAGAAATTTAAATGTATCAACATAAATTGTAATATACAATTACAATTTATTCATAAAAACAATAATGATTTTTTTCTAACCATGTTCGAAACTCTTTTAATAACAATGTTCGTTGATAGTTGCTTGTATCAAGTCTAACGCTAAAATTTTTCTTAGAAAAGTGAATGAAAAAATTTCTAACAATATTAATTGTTATAGCTGAACTATACTTACTGTCCAAGTCTGTGAATTCGAATAATTGATATTTTTTATTCCCATTAATTTCATTATGAAATTTAAATAATAATAATTTTAATTGTTCTTTATTTACGATAGCGTTGAAATTTATTCGATTCATATATTGAGTAGCATGCTTAGCACAATCGGGACATGGTAAATTATTACATATAGATTTTATAAATCCAATTAATTTATTTCGTAAATTATTAAAATATTCTGGTTTTATTTTTTCAGCTAAAGTATGAAATAAAAACCATGTAGGTTCTCCCCATAACATTTCCTTTATTCTTTCTTCTTCGGTTATTGCTTTAACATTTGATGTTATTAACTTTTTTTCTTCAATAGGAGGCATTAAATTTATTTCTTTTAAATTATTTGATTTTGTATTATTTCTATTTCTTCGATTTACAAATATCATATATATTTTATTGAGTAAAAAAAATAAAAAAATAACATATAACCATATATGGAACTAAATAATGAATTAATCGATTTAATCAAAAAGTGGATAAAAACAGACAATGAAATGCGAACATTAAAGCAAGAAGTAGCTAATAGAAAGAAAACTAAAGATAAATTAAGTTCTGAACTATTAACAATTATGAAATCCAAAGATATTGATAGTTTTAATATTAATTCTGGAAAAATAGAATATGTACAAAGAAAAACCAAAAAACCAATATCAAAAAAACTACTTCAAACAATATTATCAAAATATTATAAAGGTGATACAAATAAAGCCAATGAGCTGAATGATTTTATTTTAGATAATAGGGAAGAAACATCTAAAGATTTACTAATTCACAAAATATGAAACTCAAACTAACCCTAAACTAGGTATTGTAAATTTATTATTATTTTTTTCATATTTACCAACAATTTCAGGATTTTCTTTATTCATCATAATATCTTCTGTTTTGTAAACATTATTATAGTTATCTAAATAATAAACAATCCCTTGTATTTCTTGTGCAAATACTTCTATAACCTTATTTTTACTATTATTATCTATATTTGAATCAATCAAACCATGTGGTCGACCTTTTGAATGTGTTCCACAAAATTCTAAACAATTCTTCCTGCGCCTTGTACACTGTTCATTATTAGCACGTTTAGCTAAGCATCTGTTTTCACATGGTATTGAATTTTTAACACGCTTTCTTTTATTTAAATCTTCCCTATCGATTATTAAACGATTATAATCATAAATATATTCAATTAAAAGACTCATTTTGTCGTTATCTGTATTTTCATTTAATTCAAGTATCTTATCGCGAATATCATTTTTAAATCCAGTTGTATAGGACTCAATCTTTGCATTCAATCTTTTTTCCATTTTTTACCACAAACAATATATTTATATATAAGTTCAATTTTATATTTTTATATATAAATATTATTATACACATAAATAGTATATAAATGGGAAACACTATATGTAAAATAGTATATTCGATTGATTTAGAAAATAATAAAGATAAAAAAGAGAAAAAGATAGAAGAGAATGTTTATGAAAAAGAAATTAAAACAAAACCACTGCAATCTCCGTATATTGAAAAAATAGAAAGATAATATATTTTCAATAGTTAAACATAATTGGCTGTTTGTAAAATATTATAATAAATAAAGAGTCCATAAAAATTCTTGGACACAATATCTAAAATATTATAAATAGTATTTTTTGTTACATATGAAAACAAGAAAGCAACACCATATAAAAACCATATAATTAAGATAAAAAAGAATAAATATTGATTAATCATATTAGAACCAACAAAATTATAATAAATTACATAAAAAGAATAGAAAAAAGCAAGTGTACCAAAAATAAATCCGACATTTCTTGGAATTTTTTTGATTTCTGTTAAAAATCCAAAAAGAAGCATCAAAAAATTAGAAATAAAAATTTGGAAAAGTTCATTGGGTTTTTCAGAAAGTATACTATTTACATCGATTGTTTTATATTCCTTAAAATTCAAATATTCCATAAAAAACACACTTGAAAATAACATAATGGGAGTAGTAATAAACCAATCGAAATATCTAACAAACGTCACATCATATGATATTTTACTTAAATGCATTACAATCCATATATAAAAAGTCAATTCGATAAATTGAACGATTGTTTCCATAATCATAATATGATTCAAAATATGGTCTTTTTGTTGTAATTCAATAAAAATACCATGTAAACCTAAAAGACCAATAATTAATTGAACAACCAATGAAACATAAGCCGACCTTAAAATTAAATACATATATTATACTTTTATATAATAACTTTATTTAAATAAAGCATAAATTGTCTTGAATATTTCTTGACTATCTACACAAATATCACGTAAATAATTATTAACTAAAGATTTTTCTTTCTTGTCCTTGAATGCAATTCTTAGTATTGATTTTGTATCATGTGGGTGAAATTTTTTAAAACCACAATAACTCAATGTTTTTTGTTTTTCGTAATATTTTGTATACATCAAATATTCTAATACTTTACCAATAGTATAATCTTCTTCTTCTAAATGAATATCGTAACAATAATCAATTGTTGTCTCACTGATGTACACAGGCATAATTCCAGAATCAATTATTTGAATAATATCAATAAACTTATTTTGTAATACTGCACACGATTTTCTTACTATATCTTTATTATCATAAACACCTAGTGTTTGAACAACAAAATCAAAACTATTTTCTATAAAATATCTTTGTGCATCCAAAATATTAAAGTTATCCTTTTTAAACTTAATATCTTCAGTACTTTCACCTTCAGTTCGTAATTTTCCTTCCAAATCATCCCAAACGCTTCTTGCTTTATCTACGTCGGGTGTATTACCATAAGAACATTTCGAGACAACATTATACATACTATTACTATGGGCCGTATTAATACTAAAATCGGCGGTCAAACTCAATTGTTCTCCTTCGATTGTTTCGCCGATTTTAGCACGCAATCGAGCAAAATCAATATAACTTTGTGTAATCATATTTTTGGGAAATAAACCTGGAAATAATTTTTCTTGTTCTTCTTTTGATAACATTGTGTTTGTTTCTTTATCACGTAATCTAAAATCTTCTGTTGTTACATAAATTGTATTATCACTATCGTTTGTTACATCTACAACCAATTCATAATTTCCTGGTAATGATTTACCATCTTCATTATCTCTTAGTAGTGTGCTATGTATAGGAATGCAACTTAAACGTTGTTTTATAATTTCATTATGAAGACGCGAAGTATTGACTAAAACAGTACATTGATTTTTTTCATGAGTATCTGTTTCAATAACAACTGTTGGAATATCCGATAATATTGTTCTTCGAATTGCATTTGCGATACTTACTTCTACACCATGTAGTGTAAAATATAATACATCACTGTGCTCGGAAAAATTTTTTATAGATGGATTCATTGTATAATATAGTATTATTGTATTATTTTTAAATCAATTTTACATGAAGGTATAATTGATTATAATAAATTTACATAGGGGATTTACCAGAAACAAGCATAGCACCAATCAAAATAAACATAATGATAAGAGGTAATAATAATAAAAACCATGCTACACCAGTGGCGTTAGCGCTACACATCAGATTCAAAATCCATGTCCAAAATAAAATGTAAATCGCTTTGATAATGAATATCATAGCAGTACTTGAGACATTACATGAGTAATCACCTAAACAATATGTGTTTACATTACCATAATTTTGGAAAATCATAATAATTAACGCAATTGTAGAAATGACTAAATATACATAAGCAGGGGTACATAGATTACGAAGACCTTTCATTGCCATTTTATATAATAATTGAAGATATTTATTTATACAAGTGGTACCATAGTGTCTTTTGGAATCATCGCATCACCGCTTGAAATTGGTTCAGTAGTTAATGTTTTAGCCATAAACTCTGTTCCACCAATTGTACCAAACGCTAATGGTTGATTGGTCGAAGTAGTATTAACACCTGTAAGCATATCAGTACCAATTAAATTTCCACCTCTCATTTTTTTATTTCTCCTTACAGTCTTACGTCTTTTTCCACCAAAAAATGATGGTTGTGGTAATAATCGTGAGCTGGTAAGAGTATCTTGAGGGTTATTTTCATAACTATTTAATGGGGGTAAATGATATGATTTATTATTAATATCCACTGGGTCATTAAATGCTACACCACCGCGCATTTTCTTCGATTTACGTTTTGATTTTTTACTTTTTTTGCATATTTTTTTATAATTTTTCTTACTTTTACAAGAAAAACATTTCTTATTTCGTGTTTTTTTTATTTGTTTCGCCATTATATATTAACGCAATATTATTATTAATACAATTTATTCAATATCAACATGTGTTAACATATGTCGTCTGCAACATACATTAGTCAAGTTCAAATTATCCAAAACAGTACCTTCAGGTGTTTTATTATTCATTTCTTTTGTTAAATATACGACTTTTTCGACATCTTGTCCCTTTTGTAGTTTGATTTTACATACTTCTTGTTGATAATAACGGAATTTATCGGCTAAAACGTTGCCGCATGTAAAGCATTTAATTGGAATGATCATGGTTTATAATATTAAAATATAAGAACTTTTTAATTCAATTTTATATATTTTATTATGTCTAAATAATACAAAGATGGAATATGTTATATTGGTATTTTTATTAATACTTATAAGTACAATCAAACCAAAATATTTAGGTGGATTAAAATTTTTATCATTAGAAAGGTTTTTGTCTGGTTATAATACGAAAATTATTAGATATAGTTTACTGCTAGCATTTATATTGTATATTACCATCGTGTTATTCAAAAAGGAATTGAGTGGTTATTGGTACTCACTAACTGAGGGTTTTACATCATCTCCTCAAGAATATCAATATGAAAATGTTGTAAAATTAGGTCCTTATAATATGGATCCATGGAATGTGGGTAAGAGTTGGACAGCAACTAATGCACAATGGATTTGGTCAAGTAATGTGGATGGTGATAAAGTAAAAAACAGTACTGGAATGGAATGGAATATAGATGGTTCAAACCAAACAACATTTACTTATTCGTATTATTTTAAACCCGAAAATGAAGATAATCAAAATGTAGATATTCAATTTATTGTAAGTGATATGGCTAAAGTAAAAATAAATGGAACTATAATAACTGATAATAATGGTAATGATATTTATACTAATGATGGTACTAGTAATATAAATACAATAAATACTACATTACAGGGATTTTATTCAAATCAATTAGAATTTATTGTACAATCATCAACTGAAACCCAAAATGCTGCTGGTTTATTGGTAGCAGTTAAAAAAAGTGGTGAAGATGGGATATTATTTGTATCAGAAGGTGATGGTGATGGAAATTGGAAATATATGAATCCTGATTATTCACCAGCACCGCAAGAATTTCCTGGTTCAATAAGTCCAGATGCTAATACTATGGTAGCTGCAGATAGATATATTGCTCGTGCTGAAGTATATACAAGAAACAATGAATATCAACAAGCTTTAAATGAATACCAAAAAGCATTAGATATAAAATTAGAATTAGCTACAAATACCCAACAGGACCAAATAGCTGCTATATATGATGCTATGTCGAATATTTATGGTGATATGGCTGCTGTAGCTGGTTGTGATTATCAAAATGACCCAAATTCTGACCAATGTAATACAGCAAATGATTATTTACAACAGCAGCAAGAAAATTATAATTTATCTCTCAAATATTACGAAAAAGATGTATATTACGAATCAGGAGGAGCACCTGATTCATGGTCACCAGGTGTATATGCCCCTGAAGCAAGTCAAACATTTGATACTGCTATGTCTAGTGGTCTTGAAGCAGATGATGTTACACCTGAACCAATATATTATCAACCTGGAACAGTAAATTATGGTGGTGCAGGATATCAACCAACGGATGTTGATATAGCATATTTCAGAAATTATAAATCAACTCCTGCATCCTTATTTGTAGTAGATGAGACAGAGAACCCAAACGGATTTTGTGATTTAAAAGATACATTAGTAAATATGGACCAAAAATGTAGTGAACAACCCTTGGATGTATGTGCTAGTACTAATTGTTGTGTATTAATGGGAGGTCAAAAATGCGTATATGGAAATGAATTTGGACCTATAAATAAGACGGTTTATAGTGATACTTCTATTAAAAATCGTGATGTTTATTATTATAAAGGAAAATGTTATGGAGATTGTTTATAAACCCTTGAATCTTTCAAAGGTGAGATATCAGTAACGAATTAAAATCCAGAACGCCGGAGGCGTTCCATTTTAAATCTTCACTGGTATAAATATTAACTGATATAAAATTGATATTTTTAATATTAAAATAATATTAAAAAAAGTTGTAATAAGATATGGATAATATATGTTTTAAAAGTAGAAATGATGTGCAAATATACATAGATAAGTCAAACATAATTCAAAATACACCTGTAATAGCAAATATATTAAACTTAGAAGGAAAATTTAATGATAAGCCTCTAATAGAAGATAATTGTTATTTATTTATGAATAGTTTACATCATAAATCCATTATTTTCATATTTAAATTTGTTTTGTGTAAAGAAGAAGAGTGTAAAGAATGGAAATTAGAAATAATGGATTATATGAAAACAATGACCTATGAATTATTCTGCGAAGCGCAAGAATTTTGCGAACCCTATTGTATATTTATACCGAGTTATTATTGGGCATTATCAAGACGTCAACCTCAAACAAAAGAAGAAGATATATTTATGGAATATGAGTTCTTCGAATTTATGTTAGATTATTCCAACACATCCATGTATAAAGATTTAAATCATTTATTATATAATAATTATATTTCAAAAGAATGGACTTTAATAAGTCAAAAGACATTAAGTTATAATAATCGTTATGGTCATGAGCGATATATATCTGATATACCTAGAATTATGAATTTAACATTAAGAAGAAAGATTAAAACAGGCGACACTTCAAATGTTAATACGCGTTAATTCAGTTGAAGGTTGTGTTGAACCATATGGTACACTTACATATTTATGTATAGATTCATTATTCCTTTCTTCACCTATTAAAAATTGTTTTTTATTCAATAAATAGCGAATAACAAAAAATATAGAACATTGTGATGATAATAGAGTCAAACAAGCTAAATCAATTTGACTAACAGCTGTAGCAATTTGTAATAATCGTTTTGCATTTTGAATAAAATATATAATATTTGAATAAAACTCAAGTTCACTTTGTGTAAAGTCATATATTTCTACTTTATAAGGATTATATGTGCTAAAATTGATGAGAGGATAAGCTACATCATTTAAAAATATTTCTGATATATTTAAAGTAATAATAAAGAAACATAAAGTAAAGTATCTTTGAGGAGTATCAATATACATGGATATGAATAAAAAGTTATCTGACCATCCAATTCGAAAATAGTTTGATTGTCCATTATTAAATATAAAGAAACAGGCTATAAATATAGCTAAAAAAATCATATTTACAGCTACGCATGATTTTAATATAAATAATTTGTTCATTATATTATTAGTAGTTTTTAATTTTTAAACAATTGAAATAGTACATAAGGTTTATATTTGTTACCGTAATAAATATAAACACTATTTGTATATTATATATAACAGTAATGTCTGAAACGTGGAGACGTGCGACGATGAATGATTTATTGGAAATTCCGAAATACGACAAAACACAAAACGATGTAAAAATAATGAAAAACCAAGAACATTTTGGTCAAAGAAAGCGTATAAAGCCATGACGCACGGGCTCAAAGAGTCAACAACAGATTGTCCCGAAAGGGTTCAATAAAGGATTTCGCAAGTAATTAGACAACGGCAAAAATATATGAATGACTCGTGACTACGACGAAAATATATTTCAAGTCAGCCATTGTAAATATTAATTGCGGTAGTATATTTATGTTTCAAACTCTATATAGTTCAGTAAAATGATTCTTCAAGACCTTCGTCACAATAGTCGCAATAAGGAATTTCATGTTCATTAAATTCATATTTATTCGCGTCTTCAAACATAGCGTACATTTCGTGTACAGTCATTCCCATATTATATGCTCTTATAGCATCGCATATAATAGAATCCAAAAGGGTTATTATTTCCATAGTAACGGTCATGATTTATGCATCAAACTTATTAGGTGGGCTTTTTTCAATTTTATACCCTTTTGTAGTCTTTTTTCGCATTAATATGTAATTTTCATCTTCTTTATGATATTCGTCGTGACATTTTTCACAAACAGTCAATAAGTTCGCTTTATGATTTTTATGTGCTACACTACCATCTTGTTGAGTAATAAACCCATCTTTATCAGCAAATTTTTGTAATTGCATATGATGAATTTCAGTGCCCAGATTATTATTACATATTTCACAAACACCTTTTATTTTCGAAGCATTATAATTAGACGCATTACGAGTTAATGACCCACTTGTTTCCGGAAAATATTTGCTTCTAATTTCGTATGCTTGTTTTAGAAAATCATCGGGTAAATGGAGTGATTTACATACTTCCAAACCATACATTTTATTACCAGGTCCATCCATTAATTTACGGTCATAAACCAATGCATCTTGTTCAGCATCATAATAAACGGTCATGTGCTTAAATACCATTTTGGATAAATCTTGGACTTCTTGGTAATGAACAATTTCATGAAAATGAGTAGCAAAGATAAAAGATGAATTCTTTTTATGCATTTCAATGACTCCGGATACAAAAATACTTAAAGCAGATTCTGTTTCGGTACCTGCACACAGTTCGTTCCCTAAAATCAAACTATCTTCGCTGCACAATTTTAAAATAACACGTAATTCACTCATTTCGACAGCAAATGTGGATAAGCCCTTAAACAGATTATCATTTCCAATAATTCGCGAAAAAATCGATTTATAAGGTTTGTATTCAAAATGATTGCTAGGAACAAAGAGTCCGGCTTGTGCACATATTACAGATATTCCTAAAGCACGAATGAAGCTAGTTTTACCAACAGCATTGGTACCATATAGTAAAATACCGTTTTGTATATTATCTCCTAAAGTAATATCATTCGCGACATACAACTCTTTTTTTTGCAAATGTTCAATCAATAAATGACGCAGTCCTTTAACATTCACAAATGATTTTTCATATGTTTCATTTATTTCCGGTTTACTATACTTATTTTCCTTTGCTATATAGGCTTTATTCATCAAAACATCAACCTTGGATACATATTCTGCAATTATTTCTAAATGTTCATAATGAGATTTTTCAAAACCTTCTAAAATATTTAAATAAGAAACAGCTATTAATTTGTTCATGTAGTCTTTTTGATGTAATAAATCCCGGCATATATTTGTTAAAAAATGAAAGCTAATCTCATCACAGTTTGATGAAGCATTATTTAATTTAATATCACTCCATTTTGTTGAAGTTAAACCTGGTATTTCTTCATCTTTTTTGCTTTGAATAATTGATTTTAGAACATTAGCGCGTTTTTTCGTCATTTGTAAAGTCATACCGGATTTTTCAGTGTGATGAATTTTTACATATTCAACATCTTTCCCTTCTTTTGCACGCATAATTTTATTAAAAAATTCGTAAATATAGTTAAATAAACGGTTATTTTCTTGGGATGATTTAATAAGTTCATCTAGTTCAGTATTTACACCAGGTTGAATAATACATTCATCGAAAACATTCATTGAATTAATAGATTTGCATTTATCGAGGTCTAAATTCTGATTAAGAAAAGTTTGAATTTCTTTGCAAAGGTCCAAAACGGTATATTTAGCATTATTATCATGTAAATAATTGATAATATCATTATTTGAAAATTCGTTATAAATATGTGAAATATGGATAATTGAATTGAATAAATAATAAATAGTAGAGGGGTAAATTTTCCGCATAACAATTTGTCGGCATATGCGTTCAATATCTCTTATTTGAGACAATGTTTTGCGAATTTTTGGAACATAATCATACATAGGTTCGGAAAGCATAATATCGGTAACATGGTATTCTTTATTCAGCCATTCGATATTTGTAGTAGGATTGACTAATTGTGTAAAAAATTTGCGCCGACCCATTGATGTGCTGCATTTGTTTAGAAATGAATTTACGGAAGATAAATGTCCGCATTGTCCGCCTTCATTTGAATAATCATCAATAATATTTAGCTGTTTTAGTGTATGATTGGCCAATATTACTTCAGAATTTGTATGAAAAGAGGGGATTGCTATTTGTTTAACTAAATTTGGGTTATGTTCTTGGACAAAATCTAATAAATAACAAAATCCTTGAGTAGCTGTGGGATAAATACTAAACTCGGCACATGTATTAACAACATCATTATCGTAAAAACTATCTAAAATATGACTAATGTATTTTTGTTGGCTACATTTTTCAGCTTTTTCACTATTTGATTTTACAATATGTATATTTTTCGTATAAATTCCTGAATATTGAACAATAGATGTTAATTCATCTTCATTAAATGGAGATACGAAAATAATTTCGCTTGGATTATGTGTACTTATAACACGTTCTAGTTCGTCAAAAGTACTAGGTTGTAATATATAAGGTTGTTGATATTCGCAAATATACGATTTTCCTGTAAACATATTGGCTATAGAAATGCCGAAAATAATAGAATCACGCGTCTTGGACATATTATAATTTGAAAATTTGTTTTGCAATACAGGTTTATGTACATTCATCCAAATACATGCAATATTATTACTTAGTTTATCTTTAATTTCAGTATCATATGAAATATAAGTACCAGGTGAGTATACACTATCGAATATTCGAGTAATTTGATTACCGGTTTTTTCTTGGACATATACAACAGCAGTAAATCCAGAAGAAGTAAGTTTATCCAAATATTTATCAAGAGTATAATCACGAAAGCCAGCCATCATTACTTGTTTATTGTTATATGTAGCTTTTTTTTCAGAAATATTAAGATTACATATTCTTGAAAACTCGCATATTTCACTATCTTGGACATCATTTGTTTCAGTACATTTAAATCCATATACCTCAAAAAAAGCTCCAACTTGTAGGAGCACAACACAATTTTTCCCATATTTTTTATTATATTTTTGGGTTAGTTGAATATATTCGCCATATATTGAGTCACACATTACACTATTAATCATAATATATATTTATATTAATTTAAAATCATATAAAATCGTATAAAATTGAAATGTTTTTTTATTATCTATTGAATATATAAAAGTACTATGAGTTATATTATCGATGTTCTAGACGAAGATTCGGGATACGAACAATATGTTCCAATAGATATTGATTATAGAAATGATAGTAGGTATAACGATATAAATAGACAATATCAATTAGACCATTATGAGAAGATGATTGAGTATAGTATGAATCATCCAAAAGAATTTAATCGGTCAATGTATGTTTTAAGTCCATTGTACATTATAATACAGTTCTTAGCCTATTGGTTTTTAAACCCTTGAAGATTTAAAATGGAACGCCAAAGGCGTTCTGGATTTTAATTCGTTACTGGTATCTGACCCTGAAAGATTTAAAATATCAGCAACGAAATAAATACAATTTTCATTGTATTTATTTTCAACATTTATGAAAATCAAAAACAGTATTATCATTCTATAATTTTACGTATCATTTAAGTAGTTAAAAAGTAGATTATCTGCATTATGATTTTCAATTTCACCACAAACCATATTAGATGTCTCATACATTTTACGTAATACATCATTGGGTGCACTTGTACCGACACGAATAAAACCTTTTTTAATAAGATATTTTTTTATTTCATCTATAGGAGTTTGTTTAATATATTGGGCCTTGTCCATAATATTATTACGTATTGTCTTATTTGAAACCAAAACGGCTACTTTTGATACACTATCTGAACGACCAACATTATATTTGCGACGTATTGTTTTCTTTTGTTTAATAAATTTCAATTTTGGTGCAGGTTTTTCCTCATTTTTAGCAAGCATCATAGCTCTTATTTCCTGTTTTTTATCTTGAAGATTATTTTCAATATTTTTTTGTGTACTTCGTTTCCAATCTCTAAATGTTGGTATATTACCATTTTTTAAACATCCCCATGAAGGGGTACATGCATTATGAATATTAGGAGGATTAATTTGTACACTATTTATATTCGTTGTATATAATTCGTTATCGTGTATAGGTTCAATTGAAATATTTGTGTGTGTTGAATTATTATGTTCAGGATATTTTTTGGATGTAAAATTATGTTTAGTATCATCTTTATTAACTAATTCACCAAAATATTTAACAGATTCTTCAAAATCAGTATTAAATGTAGTATCAATCGGTTTTTCTTTTTTCACTTCATCAGTTTCCAATAATTTTTTGTAATTTTGTTCTTGTTTGTCCCTTAAAAACCGCAAAATGTGTTGTTTTCGTATTTTTTTATTTTTATCTTTATTCTTTTGAGTGTTTTTTATTTTTATTTCACCATTATTATTATCTTTTTTTTTTTTACTTTTCCTCTTATTTGAAAGACTAAATAAATCCGGATTAATAGATATTGTTTTATTCATTACTTAAAATAATAAAAGAAGTAAAAATATACAATTATACATACAAGCCATAAATTTTTTCAGGCTCTTTAATATTCGAATGTTTTTCAAATTGTACAAATCCTTTTTCTAAATCATCCATAATAATTCGTTTACGTAATTTATTATCTTGTCCATACAATCGTCGTCCGTGCATCATTTTCATATAAGAAAATAATTGTTCCATATCACGTCCATAATATCTAAATACTTTATAATTTTTTTTAAACCAATTTGATAATTTTTCATCTTCAATTTCTAATTCCCATTCATTATTTTTTATTTTCTTTTTCAAAATATCTTTTAATTCGTTAGAATCATACGAGTCTAGATGAAAACGCCAAATAAAACGAGATTCAAGTCCTTTATTTGCTCTAAAAAATGAATTTTGTAATTCTTCTTTATATCCAGCTATAATAACCATTAACTCATTTTTATGTTTACTTAATGCTTCACATAACGTATCAATACATTCTCTAGAATAACTATCATTATCAGAATGATTAGCAAGCGCATAAGCCTCATCAATAAATAAGCAACCACCCATACATTCTTCAATAACTTTACTTGTTTTTAAAGCAGTTTGTCCTAAATAACCAGCTACTAAATCACTTCTATTCACAGCTTTAAATTTCCTTTCCTTTAATATCCCAATATTTGAATAGATTTTCCCTAAAATGCTTGCTATTTCAGTTTTTCCTGTACCGGGTGGTCCATAAATAACGGTATGCATAAAATCGCATTCTGGACCCACATGCAAGTTTTGAATAAAATATAAAAGTTGATTTAAAACATCCTTTTTGAATTCTCCTAATCCAATCATAGAATTTAATTCAATTAGGTCATCTTTAATATTATGTAACGCTTTAAGGTCAATATTATATTCAGTATCAAAATCATATTCATTATTATTTACAATTGATATTAAATCATCTAAACTATGAATATTTACATCAATATTTATTTTTTTCGTTTTTTTCTGTTCTAAAATTTCTTTGTTTATATTTTCTTGTTCGGAAGTATTTAATGGTACAACTTGTGCAAATGTATTATATTTTTCGGGAACTTGATAATTAAACTCATCAAAACGACTTAATTCATCTTGCGAATTCGTGAAATATGTTGATGCATAATTATTTATAGTATAATGATAATCGCACATTTTTAAATATGTTAAACAATTAACATAACTTTTCTTTTTAATATCTTGTTCATTATCAATAAGTTCCAAAAATTTATTTGAAGACATTTAAAAATATTAGAACGTTATTTTTATTAGGTTATTTAATATAATATCATTTATTGAAAGAACATAGAAAATTGATTTGTATTATATGTTAATAAGTGAATAATAAAAAGATGTCTACACAAATATTAATGGATTCAGTGCATTCTGCAAAAATGGATATCAGTCGTGATATACCAAAAACAAAATCCACCGTTATAAGAATTAAAAAATCCAAGAAAAAAGTGGAACCTGATAATATTTCAGAAACCATCCCAGATATTATTCCGCCTATTCAAGATAAAGTGGAGAAAGAAGTCTTATCGCATTTAGGTTCATACACAGAAGAACCATTTAATATTATTGAGTCTTATTTTCACGAACAACCATTGGAACGTTTAGTAAGGCATCAAATAGAATCGTACAATCATTTTATTAATTATCAAATTTTTAGAACGATTCAAATGTTTAATACTGTAAAAATACATTCAGATAATGATTATATTATAGATAAAGACTTATATTTACTTGAAATTGAGATATCATTCTCTAATTTTAAGTTATACCCCCCACAAATTCATGAAAATAATGGTGCTACAAAGATAATGTTACCAGATGAAGCAAAACTACGTAATTTCACATATGCATCTACAATGGCTATTGATTTGAATATAAAATATACAATAAGAAATACAGAAACAATGGATAATCCTAAAGTGATTATGAAAACTTTACCAAAAATCAATATTGGTAAAATGCCTATCATGTTAAAATCATCTATTTGTATTTTAAAACAAAATAATCATATTCATCCATCATTAACGGGTGAGTGTGAAATGGATTGTGGTGGATATTTTATTGTAAAAGGTTCAGAAAAGACAGTATTAGGTCAAGAACGAGCAGCAGAAAACAAGGTATATGTGTTTGATGGAAAGAATACAACAAAATGGAGTTATTATGCAGAAATAAAATCCATTCCAGATTTCAAATGTATTTCACCGAAGCAAATTGAGATGATGATAGCATGTAAAAATAATGGATTTGGTCATGGTCTTTATATTCAAATACCAAGAATAAAGCAACCAATAGAATTATTTATATTATTTCGTGCATTAGGTGTATTAAGTGATAAAGAAATATGTGAATATATTGTTTTAGATATAGATAATGAAGAACAAAAAGACTTAACACAATGTCTTCAAGCATCTATAATTGATGCTAATAAATATACTACACAAGAAGAAGCAATAGCATACATAACAACATATGTAGCATATACACCAATAAACATGGATAAAGAAAAGGGTCTCTTAAAGAAACGTGAATTTACAGAGGAAGTATTAAATACAGATTTATTTCCACATTGCACAACATTACCGCAAAAGTTGTATATGATTGGATACATGGCCAAAAAATTATTACAAACAAGTTTAGGATGGATTTCTTGTTCTGACCGTGATTCGTATAGTAATAAGAGAATTGAGTTAACAGGAACATTATTAAATAATTTATTTCGTAATTATTTTAATAAATTGGTCAAAGAAATGCAAAAGCAAGTAGTAAGAGAAATCAACAATGGTTCATGGAGAGCAAGTGAGGATTATGAAAATATTATTACAATGACTAATATTTATAAAATAATGAAATCAATGACTATTGAAAATGGTATAGCAAGAGCATTATCAACTGGTGATTTCAGTATCAAACAAGCAAATACAAGTAAGGTTGGTGTAGCTCAAGTCCTAAACAGATTAACATATGCATCTAGTTTGAGTCATTTACGTAGAATAAATACTCCATTAGAAAAAAGTGGGGAGTTAATTGCACCACGTAAGTTGCATAATACAACATGGGGGTTCCTATGTCCAGCGGAAACTCCAGAAGGTCAATCAATTGGTGTGGTTAAAAATATAAGTTATATGGCTCATATAACAATACCCACCAATAGTTCATCGTTGTATGATTATATTTTACCTAAAATTACAAGTATAGATAGTTCTAATCCAAAAGATTTATTCAATAAGGCAAAGGTAATAATAAATGGTTGTTGGATAGGTATTGCGGAGAATCCGGTTGAGTTCTACAATGATATACATGAGAAAAAATGTAAAGGAATCATAAATATATATACTTCAATAATATTTGATTACAAAAGTTTAGAAATAAGAGTATGTAATGACGGGGGTAGATTAACACGGCCGGTGTTACGTGTTAAGGATAATAAAGCATTAATAACAAAAGATATTATAAATAAATTGTGTTCAAATGAATTATCGTACAATGATTTACTAACACAATGTAAGTTAGATACATCTGTTATAGAATATATTGACCCAGAAGAGCAAAATTATTCGACGATTGCGATGAAAGTAAAAGAAGAATATTTACAAAAGGGTGGAATCGTTAATTATTCGCATTGTGAAATACATCCAAGTCTGATATTTGGTGTAGTTGCTTCATGTATACCATTTCCAGACCATAATCAAGCACCTAGAAATACATATCAATGTGCTATGGGTAAACAGGCTATGGGTATTTATGCTACTAATTATGATAAGCGAATGGATAAAACATCGTATGTATTGACTTATCCATCTCGTCCATTGGTGGACACACGTTTAATGAATTTTATTTCATTGAATAAAATACCATCAGGAACACAAGTACATGTAGCGATTATGTCTCATACAGGTTATAATCAAGAAGATTCGGTATTAATTAATAAAGGTTCTATTGATAGAGGATTATTTACAGCAACGATTTACCATACAGAAAAGGATGAAGACAAGAACATTATTCGCGATGAGATTATTAGATGTAAACCGAATCCGGCAAAAACGAAAGGAGTCAAATTAGGAAATTATGAAAAACTAAATGCACAAGGTTTCATTCCTGAGAATACATTAGTTGAAAACAGAGATGTAATAATAGCAAAAATAGTACCCATCAAAGAAAATCGAAATGACCCAACAAAAATAATCAAATATGAGGACCAAAGTAAGACGTTTAGGACGAATGAAGAGACATATATAGATAAAAACTATACTGGAAGGAATGGTGATGGTTATAATTTTGCGAAAGTAAGAACACGTACTTTTAGAAAACCGGTATTAGGTGATAAAGTATCATCTAGACATGGTCAAAAAGGTACTGTTGGTAATATTATACCTGAGTGTGATATGCCTTTCACGAAAAATGGTCTTAAACCGGATATTATTATCAATCCACATGCAATTCCATCAAGAATGACCATTGGACAATTGAAAGAAACACTATTAGGAAAAGTCCTATTAGAATTGGGATTATTTGGAGATGGTACAAGTTTTGGAAATTTCGACATTAAATCCATTAGTGAAAAACTGCAAAATTTGGGATATGAAAGTTATGGAAATGAAATATTATATGACGGATTATCCGGAAAGCAAATGGAAACAGATATATTTGTTGGTCCAGTCTTTTATCAACGTTTGAAACATATGGTAGCCGATAAGCAGCACAGTCGTTCTATTGGACCAATGGTGAATCTTACTCGTCAACCGGCTGAAGGTAGAAGTCGTGATGGTGGATTTAGAATAGGAGAAATGGAAAGAGATGTTATGTTATCGCATGGTATTTCAAGATTTTGCAAAGAACGGTTATATGATGTATCTGATAAATATCAAACTCATGTATGTAAACGTTGTGGTATGATTGCGGCATATAATGATGGTAATATAAAATCATTTTCGAATGACCAATTTAAAGTCCATAGTTGTAAAACATGTAATAATACAACTGACTTCGCATTGGTAAATATTCCTTATGCGTACAAATTGATGTCGCAAGAATTGCAAACAATTAATATTGTTCCCAGAATAATGGTCGAATAAATCTAAAACGCATATTTATTTTATTCACAATAGTTATATTATGAATAAAAATCAGTATATTAGGAAAATTACTTTGTATAAAATAAAACGATTTATTCCATTTTTTCTATCAAAAAAGGTATTAAATCGATTCTCAAAAGAACAATTAATGAATTTATATAATTTACAACTTATTAGTGAAATAATAATAAATAAAATCAACGATGATTGTTTGTTTCATATTTCTGGGTTCTTATAATTCATCATCATAATAATCATCATCATATTGGTCGTTATATATTATTATTTTTTCATTAAAAGATGGTGTTATTAATTTCGTTTCTTTAAATTCTACATGAAAAATATATTCTTTATATGAATGTATAATCCCATCCTTTTCTACTTTAACAATCTTTATTTTTTTTCTACCAAATTGTAAATTTATTTTAAAAAAATGAAATATAGATTTTTTCATTATCATATAATATTCCCATTGTTTTTCTGAAGAACGTAATGAATAATTAGAAATCAAATAAAAATAAATATAAGGTTTTAATGCTTTCACTAAAATATCTTTAGGGAAATCAATCGGAATATTTATAACTTTTCGAAAACATCTTATTTCTAACATTTCTCGAATGGAATAATAAAGGTCATCCTCGCTAGCATTTTTTATAAATTTTTTCAAAATTTCTTCGCGTATTAAATAATCATTTTTTATTTTGAAATATTTAATATTAAAACAAGACCTGTAGAATAATTCATATATAAAAGGCATTTTATAATTTGAATATCGAATCGCGTTGTATATTTTTAATAAAATTCCAAAATGAAAAGGTTCATTTGTGTATGGATTTTTTGGACTATAAGATTCAGAGAAAAAATGCGATGAATAACACAAAGATGAATTACAAATATTTATTAAATCATATAAAGTAAAATAATATTTAGTACCATTTTGAATGATTTCAAGAGATAATTGTGGTCGAATAGTAATTTTATTCATATTTAGGTCACAATCGACCTTGACTTTCATTTTCTTTATTTTGCACATATTTATAAACTTAACAAATACGTGAGACATTTTTTGTGTTTTATTGAAAATATTCCACATATATTCTTTGGAAGAAGCACTATAGAAAGGATTATTTATAAAATCAAACCATGATTTCATTTTTTCATTTGGTAATGGTTCATTTTCTTTAAACAATGAATAAACAAAATTATGAATTTCTATATTATTATGTATTATGGTATTATAATAATCATTTTGGTAAATATTATTCCATCTATTTTTAGTTGATATTATATAATCACTATCTTTTTTATTTATACCGACATTATGATATAACATATTACACCATATTTCCATTCTGCGTTGTATAATTCCAATAAATATATTTATATTATTATATTAAATATATTATATGATTTCAAATGTTGATTTAGAATATAAACCTGATATAATAGACGCACCGATTGAAACAAATAATCAAACATCCAAAACGGTTATTGATTATGATAGTGTCGAAATCAATGATGTGCGAAATAGTAATGATTTTAAAAGTACTTCTTTTTCAGAATATAAAAAAACCGATGTAAAACGTAAAATTATTGAATCATTGCTTTCTGAAAATGTCGAGCCTTCATGTTATTGGTGTTGTGAGTTATTATGTGCGGGTCATTTTGGGGATGTATGGGAAATTGTATTATATTACATATCGAAATATATTCATCTTGGAAATCCGAAAATAGCCATATATATTGAAATGCGTTATAATATTTTTCGTAATATTATGAATCAAGGCACATTTATTAGTGAATTGGATGCACGAAATCACCAATCTATTCGGAAACTTTTTGCGGAAATTATATGTGTGCTTACTTTATCATCTAAAAAACCTTCTATTGAGTTAACAAAAATTAAATCCGAAATAGAGTTTGATGTTGTTCATATGTCTACAAAACTCAAAGCAAATAATATTGAATATATTAGGGAATCGTTTTTAGAAAAGGACCCGCGTGAATTATTTATTGCTATGAACGAATTTGCTTTTTCTCTTTCCTCACATGAGAAAAATATGTCTTATGCCTGTTATTGGATTGAATGGGTCTTGGAATTCGAAGCGCTTTGTAAAAAAAGAAAGCAAATTTTGAAATGTGAACCGCGAAATTATCGGGTTGATAATAAATTCCGAGCAAATGTAATATGGTTATTATGGGATATTATATTAGATTATGCAGAATTAACAAATAATCCTATGATTGTAAAATGTGTTCATTCCATAAAAAATTTATTTTTAATAAAATTCACAGAAGGTACACCCAAGAAAAGAAAATATTTGATTTATTATTCTATTCAATTGATTACTGAAAAAGTGGATTTTAATGTAACAATTTTACCTGATAAAAATATAATTCAAAATATTACAAGTCAAATTGATACAATATATAAACAAATAAAAAAAAATGAAATAGCGCCCAAAACGGAATATTTATTTAATGGTCTTGATAAAAAGAAATCCATCGAGAAATCTTTAAAGCAATTAGAAGTATTAAATCAAATGGAAAATAATACATGATTAATTGAAAAACTGTGTTTTTAAACCTAATCGATGTACTGCATAACAAAAAAATCGTTCATATGCATGTTCTATCATACCATCTCGCAATACCATCGTTTTTGTATTGTATTTTACTGCATGAAACATATTTGTAGATAATTTATTTTTTTTTCCTTCATTATTATAATGGTCGATTATTTTATTTTTATTATATGGTAAATGGTCTAATTTATTCGCATAATAATACCAGCTCCAATCAAAACTGTGTATATTATTAAATGAATTGTATATATTGGGTATATAAATAGGCATAAAAATTTTTTGAACAACTATGAAACGCATCCAAAACATACTACCAGTTACATATGCTTGTTTGATTACATGTGTATTTTCATTAAAATACCATTTCATTAATTCTTGTAAATAGTACTTATTTCGTACAAAATCACAATGTGCATCAATACATCTACAAGAGCGAGAACCGATGATTCCTGTTCTTGGATTTTTTTGAAACTCTTCAATAATATTTCGAATTTGTTGGATGGTTCCTAATATGGGTGCTAAAAGCTGTTCCCGTCTTTCATTATTGGTTTTGGTATGTATTTTTACAATATAATCATAGCTTTCATTATTATCTTTGATAACTTGAAGAATATGAAAAAAACTACCAATATCGAAACCATAATTTTCCGAAACCACATAATTCGCATCTGGATATTTTTCTTTTATAATATTAATATGTTCGTTTTGGATGGTATCAATAATATTGAAGTAAATAGTTAAATTATATTCATCATATTGTGCATATATTAAATTATCAATATATTTGGTGATTTTTAAGAAAATATTATAACTACCTATATGAATAATGCAAACAACATGTGGTAAATAATTATCTTTTTTTTCTAATTTTTGTTTATTGATAACATTGAACGTTTTATGGTATATTGACTGTTGGTTCCATAAATGGCTATAATGTAAGTTATTTTGATTAGATAGTTGTTCTTGACGATAATTTTTATAAACATCCAAAACGGTTGTGTTTTTATAAAGGATGGCGTTTGACTCTTCGTGATGATATAATTCTATATTTTCAATGTATTTTGTATTGTTTGAATTTAATTTGAAATAGGTTTGCCCTAATAATCCTGGACCTGTTGGATAGAGTGCATTTTTTCCATAATAATTTTTTTCCACATTATTGACTATTTTATGAATGCATTGATATAGAATTTCACTTTGAGGTTTAACTATTATGAGTGATGTATATAATCCCATGTTGTTTTCGCCCCAAATAGTACCATTCTTATAATGGTCATAAACAAATTGTTCTTTATGGAAAAGTTCGATTAATTTGAAATCGTTCGTAGTTGAATACTTAATATCTAAATAAGCACCACCATTTACATAAAGGACACAATATCGCCATAAATCCGATTTATATGAAGCAGGTACTAATTTTTCATAAGCATATGCTATTTTTTTATCAAAGTGATTTTTAATAAATTGTAAACAATGTTCATCGTCGTAAAAATGAAAATTTAATTCTGGATTATGTTGTTTTAAAAATTCGTAATTATTTTTCATAAGGTCTGGTAAATCTTTACTATGCCATGTGGTGTAACAATGTAAAGGTATATCGTTATGTGGTTTATTTTTCATTGGATGATAGGTTGGATTTATAATTTCATTACCTGATTTGATATGACGTATTAAAACATTCATATTAATATTTATTATAGGTTCGATTTCTTCTTCTTCTATTTCTGTAATATTTACATGATTATAATTTTCCGTATATAACTTGATTTTTTCTTTATCTTCATTAAAAAAAATATTTTCATCATCGACCTTTGATTGTATTTCGATTTCATCCTCTTCTTCATAAATAAAATCAATATCTTCGTCATTATCCATAATGTATTGATTGTGTTTTTCAACTTTGAATTTTAAACAAAACGAATCTTCTATTTCATGATTTTGTAATCGACTGCGTAAAATAGCTGGTTTGTGTTGTCTATTTTTTTTTATTTTTTTTAATTCATTATCAAACGATTTTTGTGCTGGCTGGTAATTTGAATTCATTTTAAAATTGGTTTTTTCAGGTATTTTCACTTCTGGAAATGAATGATAATAACCTTCTACCGTATTTTGGCTTCGCGCTCTCTTAATAAAAAATAAATCGCGTTTCATAGAAGTTAACTGTGAATCAAAATCGTAATCATCTTCACTTGTTTTGGATTTATTTTTAAACATTTTATGATTTGCCTTTATATTTTAAATATAAAAATAACATTTATATTTAACAAATTAAAATCAATAACGCCTTTGGCGTTCCATTTTAAATCTTCGCTGGTATAAACTAATGATAAATACTTAGAAAAAGCTACCAAAAGACCCACCTAAAACACCATTTGCTGCTTGTGGTCCTGCATCGAATTCATATGATTGTTGTGCAGGCGCTGGTGCAGGGCTTGACCTACTTGTTACTACTGGTGCAGGAGGAAATCCTAATCCTTCTCCGACATTATCGAAATAATCAGATTGACTTGTTGTGTGCATTGAAGAACGTTTTTTTGGTACTTCACTATCATACGGTCCATTCCATAATT
>Ga0209632_10000867_pt1 | contig 31404 bp, 32 predicted proteins | sample COG_10_FD_184754 | JGI IMG/M metagenome (GOLD analysis project Ga0209632, IMG submission 184754) | Pelagic Microbial community sample from North Sea - COGITO 998_met_10 (SPAdes) (version 2) | ecosystem: Environmental > Aquatic > Marine > Neritic zone/Coastal water | place: Helgoland, sampling... | reverse complement strand
TTACGGGTGACGACGAAGTTGTGGGCGGTGGCGACGAAGTTGTAGGCGGTGGCGACGACGTTACGGGTGGCGACGAAGTTGTAGGCGGTGGCGACGACGTTACGGGTGGCGACGAAGTTGTAGGCGATGGCGACGACGTTGTAGGCGATGGCGACGAAGTTGTAGGCGATGGCGACGACGTTGTAGTCGATGACGACGGCGACGTAGCCCCAGACAATGAATTTGAAGAAGGCTTCCCTGTCACTATCAATGGCGTTACTTACAACTCCCAAGCTGAACTAGACGCAGCATTTTCTAACGCAGGCGGTGGAGATGACGCAGGCGGTGGAGATGACGCAGGCAGTGTCGTAGATAGCACTGGCGGTGCGGCGGATGATGCTACGTTTGTCGATACCAACCAAGACGGCAAGATAACATCGCTTGAGCAAGAGATCGCAAATCTTCGTGCGCAGTTGGCAAACCTAACGGGTGAAAGCACGCAAACAACGTCGGGCATGACGCGAGAAGAAATTATCTCAGCTATCAACTCTGCGATGAAAAGCAACTCAAGCGGCTACGACCCTCTGAGCTTTATGAACGCCTTTGGATTTGCGATGAACCCGTCATACTTCGGCAACACTATTCCCACTTACATGAGTGAGAACGGGGTCTACACCCGTCGGGCCGTTAAGGACAAAGACACGGGCGAAACGCGCTACGTCAACGTTCCAATCGCCAACGGTGGTGGTCAAGGCATCGGTGCATACCGACAGAACCGACGCCGTGGGTTTGGCTCTTTAGTTTAAGGAATTTAACATGAGTGTACTTGGCGATATATGGGACGCAGCTACCGACAACCCCCTCGATACCATCGAGGGCATCCTAAAAATTCGCGGGGCTATCCAAGGTAACAAGGCTTCCGAAGCTGCTGCCGACGACTTGTCTGATCTTACTGCTTCTGAAATCGACCGTAACAATGAAGTTGCAGCCCTTTATTCCGAGGGCTCTACCGTTATGCAAGACAACTTGCAAAAGTTGCTGGACGAATACGGGTCATTCGGTCAAATCACACCAGAAATTGTAGACACTCTGACCAAATACTTTGCAGATGAAAGAAGCAAAGAAGAAACTGCAAACATAGCCGAAGTCGATAATATGACTGAGATAGACGAAATACGTCTAAAAGGCTACGAGGGCGCTTTCAGAGAATACGCCAACGACAAGATCGCGGGCTCCGAAGACAAGGTGTACGGGCGAGATGCTATAGGTCGAGACAATGCGCCAGACAGCATGGATTTTGCGCGGCTGCAAGACAGCCTCACCAATAAGTTCTGGCAGATGCGTAGTCAAAATACTGCGCGTTCTTTGGACAACCAATACTCTCGGATTAACGCACGTATTCCCGAAGGCATGGAAAACTCCACATTGGCCGTGCAAATGGAGAGACAGTTCGCGGACTTATCTTCCGTTAAGGCAAACGAGGACATGCTCGCTGCCGTAGGTGATGCTCAGAACTACATTGCTGGTCTTCAAACGGCTGCATCAAACCAGCAAAACATGACCAACGCAGAGCGCAATATGGAACGCAATCTGCTTGACGACATTATGAACCGCACAACGCAGGGTCTAACCAACGAGATCAATAGCGGGCAATACGGTCAGAATTTCTCATCCAACATAAACTCTTTGCGCGGCAAAGCCGCATCTGAGGCAAGCGCTATTGATGGGATGAGAAATAACACCGCGATGCAAGACTACTACAACGGATTGTCTGGCGTTAGTGCGGAAAACAAGCTCGCCAATTCTTACCTCGGCCAAGTGCAGGGCTTGTCTACGGCTCCTTACACCTACGCAGCAGGGGGTATGAACACTGTAGACAACTCTAATGCGTTGGAAAGTCTTAGCACTTCTGCGACTAATGCGGCTGCGCTGGCTAGTGGCAATACGGCATCGGCAGGCAGATGGTATAACGATTTCAAATCCAACTACCTATAAGTTAGGATACTAAAATGGTTTTTAATTTCGGCGCTTGGGATCAGGGCGTAGATAAGAGTAAGGCTGAGTTCAAAGCTAAGCGTGCTGAAAATGCCAATCTCTACGCAGATTACATCAATCAAAACCCGGACAGCACCGTGGAGCAAAGGTCTGCGTTTGCCCAGAACCTAGCGGGCAACAGCAACTTTTTGAAAAACGCCATGCCTACGCGCGACGTGATGATGCAGAACGTTGCACGCCGAAAGACACAGCTTGCTAACGCTGCCGCTGCACGTAAGCGCGCTGAGCTCAATAGCAACATAGCCTTAGCTAAGAACCTCGCGCCCATCTACAGCAGCGGCCTTCTCGCGGGCGGCGAAAAAGACGCCTTGTCTGCTATAACTGAAATATCTGGTGGCGTTCTCCCAGCAGCGGCTTTGCCACTTGTTCAACAGTTTGGCAAAGCCGAAGCCAAGAGGACATTTAAGACTTCATTCCAGCCTACATTTGAAAACTGGAAGGCAGCGGGCGCGCGTCCCGAAGATATAAAGCAGTGGGGCTCAGGTGTAAGCGAGGGCGCAAAGCCCTTCCTCAACGATTTTATCACCCAAGCTACGGCGACTATGCAGGGTATGTCTAATCGTCAATACTCAGCCGCACTCGATGCTGGAACACAAATAGCAAACGCAGGCGATCAAGTAGCTTTCGACAACTACTTGTCGAACTTGGCTAAGGTGAACCCGCACCTCGCGAACAACCCAGAAAAGCTAAACGAGGTTTCAAGGTCTTTGACCGAGGCGTTTAACGTTGGGCTAACGCTAAAGAACAAAAAACTAGACGCAGCCGTAAAGACAGGTACTACGGCAGCCGCTAATGCCTTCTCAAGTGGAACTTATAATTCCCCAGAGCAAGCATACAATGCAGTAATCGCTGAGGCTAGGTTAGTGGACCCCAACTTTGAGCTATCCACCGAACATAAAGTGGAAATAGATCAGGCGTGGGAAACTTACTTAAAGCAGCAAAACAGAGTTGAAGACCTACAGGAACAGGCAGAAGCCACACAAAAGGCGATGGGGCTAAATGAAAATCAATTTATGGCATTTGATGGCAATCTAACCGATGCTTCAAAGAGTGTTGAAGTCATTGCCCAAACCCTCGTGCCTAACGACGTTAAGAACCGTGAGCAAGCAGTCAGTCGTGTGCAGGCTAATATTGTTACGGAAATAAATAAGTTCGCGGATGATTTCAGCGTGCCACTTAATGATGGAAACAACGGTACGTTCCAATCTCTAGCGCAAAAGCTCGCAGAAACCGCAAGCGAATACGACGGTGACACTTCTCAAGTTTCGGACGAAATACTGCGCGCAGAAGCCAATCGAATTATGGACCAGCGAGCGACGAACCCCTCCGACTTGCAGGCTCAGGCGTTCAAGGCAGCATTGCGTGGAATGACACTGAATGAAATCGCCACAAAAAACATGATGCCTAACTTCAAATCTGATTACGAGCAGAGGCTAAGAGCGCTTACAGTTGCGTCTATCGACGTGCTGGAAGAAGCAACTTACAGCCCCTTAACTATCGGTGAGGAAATAACGGCTACGGCTGAACGGGCAAAAGAAGCTGTAGACACAGCGGTTGGTCCCGGTGCTGATGGCGTAGATTTAATCACAAGGGCAAATGCTCTTATCAATGAAGTCTACGGCGGCGGCCCCGGCACGGGCTCTACGGGCAGTCTTTCATTGCCAGAAATATCCTCGAAATCTGCTGACCAAGCGGGCCAATTGTCGAACGCCGCTAGAGAGCTCGTCATGGCGGGGCGGTCACTGGAAGAGCGCATCCGACGGGCGACGGCTCAGATCGAGCGCGACCAGTTCGCTGGGCTTCCAGAGCAGACCAATGCTGTTCGAAAACAGATCGAGGCTATGAGGAAGCAAGAGGAAATGATCGGCGTGCAGCTTGGACAGATAAAGTCCCTACACTCAAATGTCATCGGTCAGACAATGCAGTTTACTGAGAAAGCAATTAGCGATCAGTCAAGCATAAAAGACTTAAATGCGGTTGCTGATATTCTTGTATTGAACTTCAAGCAAATGAAGGCTTCCCCCGCTCAAATCGAGAGCTACTTGGAAACAACAATCGAAAACGCAGTTATCCCCTCAGAAGTTAATTACGCTACTCGCAAAGCAATAGTAGATGAGCTTACACGCGTTGTCACTGAACGGTTGTCGGGAAGTGGCAGTGCTGTGTTTAATGTTACTAAAGTCGGGCCTCAGGCTGTAGAAGATATGAAGGCACGAATTGTGCCAGACCTTAATTACCTTCCACAAAGCAACGTTCCGACACCTAATTATAACATTCAACCGCCCGCTGATAGCGCAGCAACCACGAATGGCACAGCCAACCTATCGGGCGAAATGGTGCAAGGCGACACCAGTTGGATGGACGCTATCTCTGATGGTTTCAAAAGTGGACTTGAGGCAATCATGTCTGAGGGCGCACCGGGCGATCAAAGCCCGCTTCCAGAAAATATATACAACCCACTCAAGATTGAGATACGTCCGAGCGATTAGTAAGGACGACAGAGTAGGGTGCTCCAAGTAATTTATCCTTAATCAGGTTAAATGGAGTACCCGATGTCTAAGTATGACGAGTTTGATAACTATTTCGGCGCGAACAAATTTGAGTTCAACGACGACTACACCAACAAAACAGGCGTAGACCTCATCCAAGACCCGCAAGCGGTCGGTGATGTTCGCAGCTACTACGAGGCAAAGGGAGAAACATTCTCTTCCGACAAAGACCTCTGGGATCGTTTTTACAAAGACCGTCGCTGGCGCGACACCAACTCTATTTCTATGGGCCTCGGTGCGGCTGAGTATGCGCTCGCGGGTGATAGCCAAAAGCTACAAGCACGTCTGTCAAAGATGTGGCGCAACGCGCCTTCCCGAGGCGGCATCTTTGAAAAGGTTACGGACTACGGCTTAGCTGGTGTGCTTGACCCAATCAACCTGATTGGTGGCGCAGGCATGGCGAAGAAGGGTGCGCAGGCTTATAAAGCTGGTATCGCCGCGATGCAGACAACGGCTCAAGCAAGTAAGGCTGGAATGAAAGCTGGCGCGATACAAGGCGCCAAGACTGAGGCCGCCTTAAACGCAGGCGTAGGCGCAGGCTTTGACGCTGCATCCCAAGCTGCCGAAATTCAACAGGGCGTTTCTGACGAGTTTGATCCTGTGCGAACAGCTATGTCTGGTGCTCTCGACGCCACGATTGGCGGGGTAGTCGGTCTAGGAGTGGGCGCTTATCAAGGTAATAAGGCTGTCAAGGAACTACGCAATTGGCAGAAGAGTTCGCCCCTTGGGCAAAGCATGACTACCCGGACTGCAAGGCTCGAAAGCGAAATTGAAAAAATTTCAACGGACCTTGACCAAGCAACTAACGCGGGCGAGCGCGAAGATTTAACAGAAATCCTCACCTCACTGCGCACCGAACTAAACGACATAGAAAAGCTCGGCGTAGATATCGACGATATGGACGCAAAGCTCGATGGAATGGCGAGTGACTTCCAAGCTCTAGCGAAGACAGACCCGGAAGGCGCACGTAAGAAATTTGAGGCTGACTACCAAAAAATTCTGAAAGAGCGTGACGACAAAATTGCAGGCGCGGACCTCGATGATCTTGTTGACCCCGCTACGCCACCACGCCAAGGCCCGAAGCAAGAAGACGTAGACGTAGACGTAGACGTAGATGAGGCGACAGGCGACACGACACGACAATCAGGCGACAAGTCGCCTTCTGAGGCCGGGACCAAGACGACTACGACTGAGGTTGACGACCCCGCAACGGGCACGAAGACCACTACGAAAACGGAAGAGCCAGTTGCCGAAGCTGAGGTTGAGGCAGAAGAAAACGTTGCGCCGACACCCTATAAGTGGGGCGGCAAAAAGCCATCTAAAGCCCAGCAGTTAGAGAGCGAAGGTAAAATAACCGTAGACGAGGTTGGCCGCCTTGTAACTCAGGGCATCTTAGAAGTAACAGAAAACGGCAACATCAAGCAGCGCTACGGAAAAGGCGACACTGCTTACTCTCGTATTACTTCTTACATCAATAGGCGCGACGAAGGAGTGCAGGCTCCAAGTGCAGGCGTAGCACCAAAAGCAGAGCCAAAGGGTAACGCACCAGATAACGCGGCTACGGCTACGGCTGCTCCCAAGTCTACACCTAAAGCCCCCAACGCTACGTCCGAAGAGCCTGATGCCCCGGCAGACGTAGATTTAGATAGCCAAGCCCGTGAGGCATTTGAGAACCTTTACGATCTTGGAATGGCGTCCGGCGGCGAGTGGTCGGTTATGGTCCCACGAATTTTGGGGTCAGTAAAAAAGACGTTACCGGGTCAGGTCTACCGACGTGTGGCTGAAAAGTTCGGTGCGGTTGTTGAACTAGAGAAGATGGGCAAACGCGCGCCTAACGCCAAGGAAGTTGACGCTCTGCGCACTGAGTTTTTGAACCGTGAAGTTACCACCCCAGACGTTGACGGCGGCACAGTCCCACGTTCTGCTGATCGCTCAGCAAAAGCGGGCGAAGTCCTTGAGAAGGGCGACGTTGCCGCTGGCCGTGGTCCAGATGGAAAAATCCAAGGCATCTTGCGTCCCGGCTTTAAAGTCGGTGAGGACGCAACTGTCTCGAACAGGTCAGACGTTCCTCAAGCCTCGCTGTTTAATTCTCAAGCTGCCGTAGCGCGCGCAGCCGAAGACGCAAACATGGGCAAACAAAAACCAATTTACGAATTTACTGCTTCTGGTCGTGAAAGTCCCGGCAGGGTTGCAGATGGCAAGCGCCTAGAAAAAGGCCAGATTGCTTACTACGTCCCAAACGCTAAGAAGTATTTTACTAGCAAGAAGAACGCCGAAAAGGCGACGGGACTTCGTGGCGATAAGAAGCCAGAGCCAATATTCAACACTCCTACGGAAAAGGTAACGGCTCCGCAAATTTTAACTGATGCGCAGTTCGAGGCTGAGCGTGCGAAAATAACAAACGACTTTATTAACGATCCGTCCAAGACTACGGACGATCTTGATGAGGCGCTTCAAGGGCTGGATAGACGGACGCCAGCGGCAGCCGAAGCAGAAGCGCCGAGCAAGCCTGAGATTGCTAGTGCAGAGACAGACGTACCAGACGACTACACTACTATTCCCGCCACAAAGGGCAGCAAAGTTATTGCGCTGGTCCCACGTAGCGGCGACGGCGTAGTTCGGATTATGAGCCAATCGCAAATTGACAGCGGCAAGACTATTAAGAACTTGCTCGGCAAATCTAAAATTAGCGACTACTACGTTGGCTATCTTCCAACAAGCGCGCGGACGGCCAAGTCCAACATTGAGCGCTGGACAAATGAGCTAGAGCCTTGGGATGTATCCGATGCACCCGACACCCCAGAGGTGGAGGCTTTCAACGACAAGCTACCTCTTAGCCTATCCGAATTAGACGGCATACGGATTGAGTTTGATGAACTAACCCAAGCGCAGAGGATGGCTTACTTTACGGCGCGCAAACTGGCACGGATGCCATTGGGCGATTACCCACTAGGCGGGCAAATAACAACGCTTCAACAAATGCAGGGCTCAATTCTGAACTTGAGAGAAGTGCACGCAGTGTATTGGAACGCTGACAATGCTGACTTGGGCGAAAAAATTACAGTCGCCGGGCAAGAGGTCGAGCTTACGGGTGAGCAAAGGGCTGCTACTATGGCTGGCTTAAACCAGATCATAGACACCTACGCGCCTAACGGCATCGAGTACCCGACCGACACCGTGAAGGAAAGCATAGATAAATTAAATAAAATCTATGCGCGCACTTCCGTTAAGACACGTAAAAATCTTGAGAAAATGATGCGTGCGTTTGGCGGCGGCGACGAGAACGCGACGGCCCCTCTATTCGCTGGGTATAGCTCTCGAGGTGGCGCTGGATATTACCGAGGCACTAATAACGGCATTTACTTAAACCAAGAAATGCACAGCAAGACGGGCATTGCTGGCACAGGTCTTTTGGAAAACACTTCTATTACCCCTGAGTTTGTCACCGCGCACGAGATGGGCCATTGGGCTTATGTGAACCTAATGACGCATAAAGAGCGTGCTGAATTTTGGGACGGCGTAGTAAAACAATATGCAAACGGAGACGGTAAATTCCGCGAGGCCGGAATTAAAAAATACCTTGAACGTATGCCGTTTGGTAAGGGCCAAGCAGATTGGAATAAGCCCAACGAATTGTTCGCTAACCAATTCGCACTGTTCTTACATCATAAGCACGATATTATGATGTACCCTGACAAAACTTATTGGGAGAAATTCACCAAAAGAGTTAGGGAAATATGGGGGAAAATGTCGAACAAGAAGTCAGTGTATGACGAAACGCTTACTCCAATGTTTAACAAGATGCTCTTGGGTCAGGAAGAAAAAACACGCGTAGCTTACGCCATGCCCGTATCCGAGCCCGCTACATCTTTGGGCAGGGTATTGCGGACACGATACTCTATGCTCTTTGACCATCGAACCGAAGCACTGTCTAGGTTGCAAGACGGTGACATGGAAAACTTTGCGGCGGCTATGGGCCGTATTGCCGACGAGTTTAATTCTATGGCTACCACTGAAAAAGGCGCGATGGCTATCGCTGCCAAAAGAGGCGAGCCGTACAACCCAGAATATACGGGCGTTCTAAACGCTGTGAAACCTATCGCAGGCAAGATGAGAAAAGCCGCACGCGTAATCAAAGGTGTTACTGGTCGTCATGCTGTCAACGTTGGTCAAAAAGGTGAAGCCGAAATATCTGGCTCAGCTTACTTCGAGAACTTTGAGGAAGAGCTAAAGATCGTAATGTCCGACGAGGGGATTATGAAAACGGTAGACGACGTAATGGAAACCCTCAACGAGGCATTCCAATCCGTAGAGTTCGGAGACATTCCAGAATACTCTGTAGGTAAAGAGACAGCAAACCTACGTCGCACCGTCGGAATGACAAAGATACTAAAGTCGCAGGCCATGAAGAAAGCCATGCGCGCCTTCTTTGCGGAGAAAGCTCGTAACAAAAAATTCGCTGGCAAGATGATCGAGGCGGCTAAGAAAAGAATAGAGAGCAGCGCCAGTGAAAAGACAGCCGGAACGCCAGACATCAACCCTGATGAGGTGGACGTTGATACAGCGATACGTCTGTTCCAAGATCAGATCGACGAGAAGGGCAACCTTACCAAGCTAGGGAAACGGCTCGCTGAGCGTGTAGTCTACCACCTAAACACAAGGGGCGTCGCAGAGTACCGCCGACGCACATATTCGGGCTTAAATAACGCAGAACTTTTCTTGCGCTATTCGCAGGCTGTGGAGAAATCAAACACTGAGCTTATGAAGAAGTTAGAGTTCGAAATCCAAATTCGCAACGCACCCATTGAAGTGGAAAGCGACGCAGTAAATATAGCCGCTCAGAATGAATTGCGTCTTAGCCAAGGCGTAAGCCCAGAGGTCGGTGTTCCAGCCAACTCACCTTACAAACTTCGTCAAGGTTTGATGGCTATAACACATCGGACAGATGGCGAGACAAAGGCTGCGCGGACAATGGCCTATCGTCAGGCTTTGTTGGGTCACGATTTTGGTGGCGACGTAGGTGGCCCGGAGTTCGAAAGTTTCCGAAAGGAAATTCGTCAACTCGCTTCCAACGTAACTAAGCGAGACGACATCACTCAAACCATTCGTAGCCTTACGCTACGTCTAATAAATTCAAAGGCCGTTTCGGCTGAGACTGTAGCTGACATCCGTAGATCGGCTGCTGAGTATGGCTACGAGGCAGATGAGTTTATCACGCGCGTAGTTCTCGAAGACGTAGACAGTCAATCGGACGGGGCGTTCACAAAGTCAGTTCTTGATGACGCCTACGAGATGAAGGGTACAGAGCTCGACGATGGCATAGCCTCTATACGTGCGGACATGCGAGAGGCTTTGTCCTACGTTCTTAACGGCCTTGTCCCAAGCGACGCTGCGCGCAGGCGGTTCTCTCCGCTCTTCGTGCATGGTGACATGATGGGTAAAACAAGTGCGTTTGACGCTAGTAGCCCAGCGCTTCGATTTGATAAAGACGTGCCTTCTGAGTTTGCCGAAGACTACGCGGCAGACGTAATAGAAAATATGTCGCCTGCTGGCCGTATGGCTGTGCAGAAATTTACTGGATCGACGGAGCCAACCCCTTTCTACATTGAGGCGAACAACCGATCCGATCTTGATGGCATGGTGTTTGTATCGTCGCGACCGACGAGCTCTGTCTCTGAAATGCGCGACGGAATGGGTGGAAGTGAACAGATACAAGAAGTGCTGGACGGTCTCTCGTTCACTCGTAACCAGATCAAGAACCTTGCTTCTTCTGATGACGTAGTTGCGCAGCGGATACAGGCCGCCTACTCCACTGAGAAAGTCTTGCGCAAAGAGCTAGAGCGTCTAGGTGGTATAGACAACACAATGGTTACGCCTGTGTTCATTCGGGACACACAGCCATTGCGTCTATCTAAAGACGGCATGATGCGCGATGATAACATTAAGGCGGTTTTGTCGGCCCTTAAAATCAAAGAGAACCCAGAGTTGCCGTCACGTGTGGCGCAGTTCGAAAGCCTTGGTGGCCTGCACGATCCTGAGAAAATGTTTGAAATGCTTAGCACGGCTGCTGGCGGTGTGCGCAAACTTCGATCAACACTCAGAGAGGCGGGTTACACGTCAATTGAGATTGGACGTACTAAGGTTGTCTTGCGCAGCGAGGACGCTAAGCCTGTGCGCTCTACGTTCTTCAACGAAGATAACCAAAACAATACGTCTGTCAGAGAGGGCGCAAGTAACATCAACGCCCACATGATGACCGAGATGATGACGGGCGATAACAACGCCCGCATAGCGTATGAAGAGGCGTCTCATTCTCTCGAATTGTCTGGTGTACCCTCGAAAGTTGTAGACGTTTTAGCTAAAGTCAAACGCGGAAGAACCATCGACGAGACTGACGGTAGGCAAATTCGCAAGGCTTCACGCATAGCCTTAATCCCCACCAATGCGCAGACAATGCGCAAAGCTCGTATGCCTTTCCTCGCTGATTTCTTCGAGCCCACAAAGGGTGGCGGCGGTCACTTCGAACGCGTGTCGAGCAACATGGGCAAGTTCATCATGCCATTGCAACGCAAGATGCGTGATCTGCCCGACGCTGGAAACTTCTTGCAGCGTTGGCTGAATGACGGCCTTATTCAAATGTTCGATGCAACGCCGGGATCGCAGTCGGCCAGAGGGTTTGCTTCTGCGATCATGGGTTCCACGCCTAACCGTAGGTCTAACCAGCCAATGTCTCACAGCCGTATATACCGGGCTTTGACTAACGAGGCGAGCGTAGGCAACATGAGGGCGAAAGAGCGTGACACCTATGATTTCATTCGCTCGTACTTAGATCAAGCCGTCACCAAGTTGCGTGCGGCTGGCGTCCAGATGGGCAACATTCAGAGAAACTACTTCCCGCAAGTCTGGCGTAAAGACCTGATCGAGAATGACCGTGAGGGTTTCATCGAGAAGCTCACTGAATATTTCATCGAGGAAGCCCGTGTTGACCATCGTAAGATTGGCAAAGAAGAGGCTGGCAAAAAGGCCAAGGACGTAGCCGACAGGCTGATAGCTAAAGACGGCATGGCAGACGAAGACAATCTCATACGCAGCAATGGTGCAGGCGTAGAGGACAACTTCGACTTCCAGCGTATGATCCGGCTTGATGAGCCTTGGGCTTCTAAGTTTAAAAACCCGCTGGAACCTACGACGAACCTGTCATCTTACTTGGAGCAAGACTTGCTCGCTGTGATGACCAAGTACAGCGACGCTCTTGAGCGCCGTCTCGACGTAGCCAAGCATCTTGGTGCGAACGGTCAGGCATATCACGATTACCTAAACATCCAAGCTGCTCGCTCACCGGGCGATGAAATCTCTAGGATGCTACGTGGTGATGTGGTTATGCGTCGTGAGCGTAACGAAATAAACGCAGAGGGTAAGAAGGTTACTCAGACAATGAAGGACGTAGCGTTCTTCGCTCCGTTTAAAGAAGAGTACGCAGCCGATAAGTTCACCGCTGAGCTTATGGAGATGGCACGCAAAGGTACGCCACAGGTTGAGCTTAGAGATAAGATCATGGCTCAACTCGACACAACTGGTGAGCCTTCTCAGAACTCCAAGAAGATGAGGGACAATTTCTATCACAGGGCCAACGCCATCTCGGCTGCTTTGTCAGACAGCGACGGCTTCCTTACAGCCAATGGCGACCGCATCGCGGTCAGTCGTCAGAACATCGAGCACGCAGAAGGTTTCTTCGACGCCTCGATGCGCCACAGCATTGACCCAGATAGTAAGAGTGGAAGCCTACGTGCCGCGTCGAAATGGCTACGGTCTATTAACGCTGTTACCCTGCTGGGCTTCACCACCCTGTCCTCAATGGGTGACTTGGTGCTGCCTCTTATTCGTAGCGGTGACTTCGTGTCATTCCAAAAAGGACTGAGAAAGTTCATGCAAGACCCGGTTGCGGGCAGCGCGTATCGCGACATGATACGGAATGTGGGTGCGGCGTCTGAGAACATTGTTCATCAACGCATGACCAAAGCGTTTGGCGTAGACAACACTAAGTTCACGTCGGGCTTCTTTGCAACCACGCTTCTTACGGGTTGGACGGACATGATGCGTGACATATCTGCTGCCGTGGCCTACGAGCATTTCCGTTCACAATCTCGAATTGCAAGGGAAGCGCCCAACACAAGGCAGGGGCGCATCGCAAAGCAAATCCTCAATGAGGCTGGGCTTCAAGAGCTATACAAAAGCAACATGAACATCGAGAGCATCATGCGTAGCGGCGGGGAAAGCGAGCACCCGTACCGTGAGCAACTGGCTTCTTCGATTGTGAAGTTCACAAACCAAAGCATCTTTACGCCGAACGCAAACGATCAGCCATTGTGGGCCCAAACACCGGGCGGTCAGGTCATCTTCCAACTCAAATCATTCCCACTAATGATGACACGTTTGGGTAGGGACGTAGTTAAAGACGCGCTGAACAAGGGTTCGGAAGGTGAGCGCAGATTGGCTCCGCTTCTCTACTTCGCTGGCTTAGGCCCAATGTTCGGTTCGGGCGTAGTGTTTGCTAAAGACGTAGTGCAGGGCCGTGGCGGCGAAGAGAACCGTGAGTTCGCGGCGCGTGATCGCGCATTGACGGACAAGTTCACAATGGCAGAAGAGTTTGGTCTGAAAGAAAACGCTGACCAACTTCTAGGCTGGTACGTGGATGGCCTTATGCAAATGGGCGGCCTTGGTCTGATCGGTCAACTTATGTATGACAGTGCGGCTCAGATCGACAACGGCGCTTACGGTAAGTGGCGCGTAGCTGAGTTACTAGGCGGGCCTAGCTTGGGTCTGTTCTCAGATACGTTCGAGGTTGCGTCGGGTGCTGCTGATGCCACGTTCGATGCGTTTGGTGCGGAGAGCACCAACTCTAAAGAACGTTCGGCAGTGCGTGAGATACTTGGACGCGCACCGATACTCGGCGGCGTCACTGCCTTTAGAGAGGGTGGTACGGACTTGATTGCTGGTGAAGCAGAAAGCTAACGACGACCTCGTAGAACCTCGGACACCCGTCCGGGGTTCACTCCTACTGCATTAGCGATGTCTTGTTGGCTCAGATCAAGGTCTACGGCCTCATGGCCCAGCGCTCTAATCTTTTCTAAAATTTCATCCGTAATAGGGTTTGACTTTACGGAAGCCCTATTCGCCGGACTACTACGTGTCATATGATTTAGTGCCACACTAATGCGGTGCTTAACTTGGTGTGGCTCCAAGGCTTCTAGGTTTTCCATAACGTCATCTAAAATTTCACGAGCTTTCGGAATGTTCGATGCCATTCATAATCTCCATTGCTTCGTAGCCCGTACCCGCATAACCGCAGATGTCTATCCACGTGTCTGCCTTGTCTGGGCTGGTGGTCATTCTTGATAGCTTCACTGCCATCATCATCATTGCCACGTGTTCGACGCGTACCTTTGCGCCCGTTTTTAGTATGGGTCGGATTAGAACCGTCATCATCTCTGCAATATCTCGAAAGTTCTCGACAGGTTCGCCGTATTCCTTATTGCGGTCAGAATTTATGAGCCTCTTGGCTTCATCAAGCGGTTTGTTTCTTAGTGGTTCCATCAGTGTTTATTCCAAGCCTGTAGGCGTAGTGTTTCTACGTCGATTTCTAACTCTGCGCATTTGCACCGTAGATCCACTAGACGTTCTTTCTCGTGACGAAACTTTGTCTTAGCTCGATGCAAGTCGTCTACGTCTGTTAAGTCTACCAGACGGTCAGAGATGCTTTCGATCTCAGCCTCTTTACGGATGATTTCAGTTCTCACCCGCCCTAATTCTTTTAACGTGTCCATTTCTACGCCTTCGGTGTGGTGGCAAATTGTTCAAACTTTGGACAAGGGTCCATGACTTCTTTGTTCGTAAGTTTGCATGTCCAGCCGCCGTTCTTGTTAGCAAAACTGTGGGTGCAAAATTGACAAGCAGGGGCTAACGGAGTTGGGTTCCAACAACTTTCCCTTTTGAAACAAAACTTGCAGTTCATATTCTCTGGGGCGTCCGCGACGCGCCCTGCTTGCCCATCGAGCGCAGCTTGTATTCTCACGTACATGCCATCCCATTCTTCTTGATCGAATGAGACAAGTTCAGCGTGATAGTCAGAGTTGTCTTTGTTGTAAGATACAAAAAAACTGCGCTCGATATTGAACATCGCCATCATCATAGTCATCTGGCGAAAGTATTTCTTGTGGGATGTGCGCACCCCATAAGTTTTAAACCTTTTAAAGTTGGCGTCGTTCATGGACTTGATCTCTAGGATCGCTGGCCCTGTGCCATCTTCAAAATCTACGAGCCCATCTGAGTGACACACGACGTGCCCGTTCAGCCATTCCCGTTTGTGCTGCCGACCTGTCATCTCGTCTTTCTCGTAGACGCGTAGGTCGGCACGCTTCTTCAAATCGTAGACAACCCAATCCTCAATCTTATGCCCAGCAAAGAAGATGCGCTTGAGTTTTGGCGCGGGCTCTTCGTCTGGAAACCCCCGTAAGGAGAGGGCCATCTGAGCTACGCAATCAGTCCCAGCCATAGAAGCGCCGATGTAGCATCTAGCTGCACCGCGCACTTCTTTATTGTAGCCAAGGTCGATGGCGTCCAGAACCGCTTGAGCAATGGGGTCTACGGGATGCTGCATCTAAAACGGGATCGCATCATCTAGGGTTGCTGGCTTGCCACCGAGTTTTTCAATCTCTTCGTCACTCAGAGCGTAATGGTAATTCACGCGTGTCTGGGTCTTTCCATTGTACTCGCTGGCTTTAATGTTCACCCCGATTGCCTTACCCACCAGCCATGAAGGCGCGGGAGATGCGCTGCCTTCGTGGCCCATCAGGACCAGCATTTGTTTTAACTGCTCCATCCCAATCCGAACACTATCGGCTGACGTAGGGTGATTAAGAATAATCCACTGCGTGACTACGCCCTTGTCGTTTTCGTATTTGATTTCGAGCGTGTGCGTCTTTTTAACTTCGTCAGTTTTAATGCCAGCTTCTATAACCTTAACGGCGTGACGACCTACGCCTAAAATAGAAGTTCCTTGCTTCACTGTTACCCCAGATAGATCGAGGTTTTCCATTCCGTTCCAAGCCATCATGCGGCTCCTTTTCTTTGAAAGTTTTTAAATTCTTCGTCGGTCATATAGATGCGGGTAATGAGGTCGGTCACATCATCACACTCTTCAAACGGCGCGAGGCGGCGGTGTGGGTCACGTGTCTTGCCGTGCCACCCATTTACGTGGTCAGTGACGAGGTAACGGTGCACTGCCATCTTACCGTTTTGCTCCGAGGTTTTACGCACAAGGCAGAACACATTATCGTACAAAGCAGGGATTAACTTCTGCACTTTCTTCTGAACCATCATAGGCCAGAAATTTGTTACGCCATTATCGTCCGCTTCCTCAGCCGCGAGTGCGGTGATAAGTACGTGCATGTCTAGGTCGCGGACCCATTTTAAAGCAGCCGTAATCTTGCGCTCGTACAAACCCCACTTCTCGAAACCATTTTTCTGATCTCCGAGTTCAGCCTCTACGTCTGCAAAACATTTTTGTGAAAGTTCAGTGGCGCTATCAATCGCTATCCACTTGTAGCCCTGCTTCTTAAAATCAGCAGAAGCAACGTACATCATCAAGTCGCGGAAAGAATGGCCGCTATTCGCCGTTCGATCAAACGTAGTGAACGGAAGGTAGTCAATGTCTGTGTCGCTTATAGACGACAGTCCGCTTTCACCAGATAGAATGATGCCTTTGCCAAAAGCCTTGGCGTAGTTTGCGCATTGGGTAGTCTTACCACTCCCATGCAAACCGTACACCAAAGTCTTCGACGCGCCTTTGACCGACACGTCATTAGTCTTGAGGGGTGTGATATTCATTTTTGAACCTTGATTGTTGGTGGGCCGCATTTAATGGTCAGCGCCTTCTTTAGTGCTGTTTGGATATCGTCGGGGGCGGCCAAGAATTTTGTCCTAACGATGGTAAAGTTTTCAGTCACACAATCTGGTGTAGAGTTAGTTGAGTAAAGCGACTTTAGTTGCGCCTTATCCCACTCCCATTTTTCGGGGATGGTTACGACTACTACACGTCCATCCTCTAGCTCGATTGTGTGGTCGTCTGGTTGTTCGGGAAACTCAGCGGCAAGTATTTCTTTATAATAACCGTAGAGTTCTTTATCCTTTTCCAGCCGGGACGACACCTCAGCTAACTTTGTAGCAACATCAATTACACGCTGTTCTCTGAGTATCGGCTTCGTAGCAAGTATCGTATCACCGAAAATAATCTCATCCATGTGCGTGTTCCTGACGTTTTGTCGTTGTATGTTCGGTCTGTGTAGCTTATACGACACAGCATCACAAGAGGAAAAAGAGAGAAAAATGAAGTTCGACATAAATAAAATGCTTGAGGACTTGGGTGGGTGCGCAGCACTGGCCGAACAATTAGGCGTGTCTCGCAACGTTCCAAACGGCTGGCGTAGACGTAATTATGTTTCTTCCGTTTACCTTTCAAAAATCAAACGTGTGCAACCTGAGTTGGACATCAATCAATATTTCAAAGAGGAAGTTACCGATGGAGATACTGGATCAAGCACTAGAATACCTTGATCGTGGGTGGGGGGTTCTTCCAATATCCCCCACCGAGAAAACCCCGCTGCCAAAGTGGGGGCACTATGTAGACGCACTCACATTACCCACAGAGCAGGAAGTTATAAAGTGGTGGACCGAGTGGCCTGACGCGCAGCTTGCAATAATTACTGGTCCGCTCAGTGGTTTGGTTGTCGTAGATTGTGACAACGAAGAAGCCCGTCAGTCAGCAGAGAAGCTGGGCCTCACGAGCACGCCAGTTGTTGTAAAGACTAGGAAGGGCTGGCACTACTACTTCCAATATCCGCGCAACGAAGGCTGGGTAAAAAACCGAGTAGGCAGAGCGGACGGTGACGGGGCCGAGTGGCCCGCCGTGGGTGGCTTAGATTTACGCGGCTCGAAAGGTTATGTACTCGCGCCGCCATCTAAAAACTATTCGTGGCAGATAATGCAGGGCGCCGATTGGGATGATCTACCTGTGTATTCTGCGCCAAAGACTTTGGTTCGCCCGCAAGCAAGCAACGTAGTAGACTTCAATGAGTTCAAGTTCGAGGGAATGAGCCTAGAGCATGTGTCTATTCATCAGTCGATCTGGAAGTCTACGGCTGATCTTGTAAGCAAACACGGTCGTCTTGCAGAAGGCGGCGGTAATGCGCGTGATGATCGTCTGTGGAAATGTATATCGGAGGCCGCTGCCCAAGGGTTACGGGGCAGTGAGCTTGTAAGCAATGCTACGGATTTCATGGATCAGTTTTACTCTACGCCGATCAGTATTAAGAAGGTCGAGCAAATGTGCCAGCGCGTCGAGGGAATGGAAGCGAAGAACCACCCCGATAGACTTGAGCCTGAAAAAGAAGAGGAAGAACAAAAGAAGTTACGAGGCATCACAACGCGTGACATCCAAAGACTTGAGGACGAGGCGGGCGAAGTGCGATACTTTGTCGAACCATTCATCCCTACGTCTGGAACGATATGCCAAGTGCACGGCTACAGCGGGCACGGCAAGAGCATGTTCACTCGCCACCTATTGTATTCAGCAGCGGCGGGCAACGACAGGTTCGGCCCATTCGAGCTACATGATGTACCGCGCGTTTTGTATTGCGACTACGAGAACAGCCGCACGAACGTAACCAAGTTTCTAAAGCGGTGCATGAGTTCGTTCGGTGACGCTGGTGATCGTTTTACAATCTTCGCTCCCTTCGACGAAGAGGACGAGATGAACCTTCGCACGCAAGAAGGTCGAGCTCTACTACAAAGATGGATCGCGTACACGCGACCAGACATAATAGTGATCGACACAATACGGTCTGCGTTCCCGGGGCTCGAAGAAAACTCAAGCGAAGAGTGGTCGGGTATCAATCAGCTATGCCTAAAGCTGCGCAACGTTGGCATCACAGTCATCCTAGTCCACCACTCGAACAAGCCTAGCGAAAGCACGGGTAGCTCTGGGCGAGAGGCTGGAAGTTCCAATCAGTTGACCGTGTTGGAAACACAGATAAAGATAACTCAAGTCTTTGCCGATAAGGCTACGGCCCAAGCAAAGGCAGGGCTGTATGACGGTGACTTGTTCGACATACCCATGTCGGCTTTGAGCAGCCCCCCGATCATCACCAACGACGAACGCATCGAGGTCTGCACCGAGTTACGCTACGGAAAGGTGCGTGAGTACACAGACATGCACGAGCCTGTCATGTATCTGGGCTTCTCAGGACACAAAGAGACCGAGGACTTACGCATAGTCTCCAAGCAAACGCCGAAGCAATTGGCGTGCACGCTTGCGCGTGAATGGGTTGATGCGGATGGAGTGACAAGGGCGGCGCTGAGCGACATGGAGATTTGCACATCGAGCAAAGTGAACAAGCCTCTTAGCGTTGTGAAGGAGTGGACCGCTCCTATAAGAGCGATGGATCACGGCGCCAGAATTGCAGCGATGAAATAAAAAAACCCCCGCCGTAGTTAATACCTAGCGGCGGGGGAGTTTACCAAAGTTGGTATGGGAGGATCACTTTGATGCTTTCATCATGCAACACGTAGGCAACCAAAACAAGCCGTAGAGTGAACTTTTTTTGACGTAGAACTTTCGATAAACTCGCGTCGCGCTTAACGTCTTCTCTGTCTTCACGAAGCCACCAATTCCATTGGTTGCTTCGTTCGCCTTCGTCAACTACGCTTTAGCGAGTTTATCGTCTTCGACAAAAATGTCAATACTAAAGGTGGTGTTTTCGTTGTGTCTTGTAAGCAACCTTGATATATTCCCCTTAAAACAGGGCATCGAAGTTGGCAAAAAAGATTTCTTTGAGCGATGAACAGGAGAAATGGTTGGCGAAAAGCCACCACCTCTACAGTCATCAAGAGTTGGCAGACAAGATCGGCTGCTGCGTAGACACCCTCAAGCGCATACTCATGCGCAGAGACTTGCAGTTCTTTCCCGGTGCAAAATACCAATCGCGCGCGGCGATACCTACTTGGTCTCGCCCCTGCCAAAACTGTGGATGCACAAAGCTACGTCCAAAGCTCCAATACAGATGCAACACTTGCCACGAGCGCGAAGAGGACGATGATTTTTTTGACCTGAGCTCATGTGCTGGCAGCCACAAATTCACCACCAAAAATCAAACACGATCACACTTAGGGGCTTAGCACATGGGCAATCCGCAAAAGGCAAAGGGCGACGCATACGAGCGTGACCTAGCTAAGTATTTCAACGAGCGCATCTACAAAGAAGAACGTTGTAGTCGTGCGCCTCTGTCGGGTGGTGGCCGCATCGGCATCGGCGTAGGCGGCGCCGACCTGTTGGGTACGCCAGAAATTTTTATCGAAGCCAAGCGCGTAGAGCGACTTAACTTTCGAGATGCTATGGCACAAGCCGAGCGCAACATAATTCAAACACACGCCCCGGAAGTTCCCGTAGTCATCACAAGGCGCAGCCGGGAGCTCATCGAGGACAGCCTCGTAGTCATGCGTCTAAAAGATTGGGAGCTCATGTACGGCGCTTACTTGAAGGCTACGGCGCACATGAGGGACGACGCGTTGCCCAAGCAAGATTAAATGTAAATTACACACTCACCAGTACGTTCAAAAAAAGACCCTCACTCACAATTGGACGTATTAAAATTATGGCTATCGTGGAAGTCCTCGCACTGGCGGGGGCGGTAACAAAAATCTCATCTAGTATTTCGTCTGCTGTTAAGGCGGGTAAAGACGTACACAGTATTTTGCCTGCCTTCGGAAGGCTGGCTGACTTAGAGGCGCAGATAAATCTAGCGGAAAGCGGCAAGCACAAAGGGTTTCTAGGACGGCTCACATCCTCAGAGGCAGAGGGCTACGAGATTGCATCGGCTAAGATGGCTCACAAGAAAGCGCAAGACGAACTCAAGTCTACGTGCAGACTTTTTGGGCCACCCGGCATGTGGGACTTAGTAGTAAAAGAACAGGCTGCCGCGCGCGTTCGTAAGCGTAAAGCACTAGAGGACGAAGCGGATCGACGTGACAAACTTTTTATGAGGTTGGGTATCGGCGCTGGCGTCATAATTTTTATTTGCGGTGCGGCTCTCATGTTCTGGGGTGCTGCTTGGTTGGCAGACGAAGTTGTGTGACCTCGAACCCCTAAGGGGGTTCGCTGCCACGTTAAGCGTATTTGGTTGAGGAAGTAAAAATGATGGGCCTCGAACACATAATCACATTAGCCGTAGCTCTCGTGGGCAGCGCTGGCTTCTGGTCCTTCATTTCTATGCGGGAGAAAAACAAACGTGAAGCAAGCGCCGAATACCAAGATACATTGAAGCATCAAGTATCTCGCCTATCCGACAGACTAGATCGAAAGACTGAGCAAATCGAAGAACTACTACAGGAGATAGGTCGCCTACGCGCAGACCTATCAGCCGCCCAAGTGACCATCAATCACTTAGAAAACTTGTTGCGCAGCAAGTGAACCCCGGCGAAAATATTTATCGAGGACGAGCGGGAGAGTTTTTAGCTGCGTTCACGCTCGAACAGCATGGCCTACGCACCACGCACGTAGACCTTCCGGGCGACGACCTGTGGTGCTCGCACCCACGCGGCCATTTGATGCGAGTGCAAGTTAAGTCTGCGTCTAAAGCATTACTTCCAAAAGACAGGTACACTATTCGCTACAACTTCAAACTTGGAACGAAGCATCCATACAACGGCATCTACGTGCTCGTCGCAATGGACCGCAAGCTGTGCCTCGCGTGCACATGGGACGACATACCCCCGTCAACCTATAAAGTGGACCCAATACGTTTCACCAAGGACGCACAGTCCGCGTCCATCAAAAAGGAATTTGACCTATGACCGTCGAGCACAAGGGCATCATTGTCCATTGCAGCGCTACCCGCCCAGAGTGGATGACTAAGAACAGCGCAACCGAACAGATGAAAGAGATCGACCGCTGGCATCGGGAAGAAAGAAAATGGCGGATGATCGGCTACCACTACGTCGTATCCAGAACAGGCGACATCGTTCAAGGGCGACCCCTCGGTGACAGTGGCGCTCACGCAAAGGGCCACAACTCTGACATCGGCATCTGTCTCATCGGTGGCTTCGGTTCCGACGCCGACGACTTAGCCACCGAACACTACACCGCTGAGCAATTGGCTGCGCTATACAAGCTCGTCTCTGATCTACGCGGCCAGTACGGCATCCCCCTCAAAAAGGTGATCGGCCACAACAGAGTAAGCTCTAAAGCCTGTCCGGGCTTCCGCGTACAAAAATGGCTGGGCGGCGAAGACTTGTCTCGCAACCGGGCCGTAGAGCGCACAGCCCCGGCCCAATCAAAGACGGTCAAAGCCTCAGCCGCAACCGTAGCTGCTTCGGCTGGCTCTGCCGTTGCTTCCCTTTCATCGCTCGACACTACGGCGCAGTACATCGTGCTCGGCTTTGCGGGCATAACAATTCTTCTCGGCCTCTACATTATGAAAGAGCGCCTTGCAGCTTGGGCTAGTGGGTGGCGGTAGATGTGGGTGATTGTTGTACTATTTCTTGTACCAGATGCGCACAGAGTTGGCAGCGATCAAATCATTTATAAAGACAAGCGCACGTGCGAGGTCAGTCGTAGTCAGCTTGTCACAAGGCTGAACGCAACCGCCCCGCCAGAGGGGAAAACTTTTGTTAGATGCGTGAACATGCGCGTAGGTTTGGGGGCTTAAAAGATGTTTGGAATAAACAAATTACAACTTTACGGTTTGGTCTTTGCCACATTCGCGCTCTCGCTGCTTGGCATCTACTCCGCTGGCATCGCGCGCGGGCAAGATAAGATCAGACGAAAGATCGACGAAAAGCGATTAGATAACCTTCAAATACACAAGGACGTAGACGATGAAATCGACACTCTCAATGACACTTCTCTCGCTGACCGTGCTAACAAGTGGGTGCGCAAAGATTAGTGGCGATAGCTACTGCGACATCACGAGCCCACTGTTCTTCGAAAGCGAGCGAACGATTGATTGGCTGATCGAAAATGATCGCGGCCTACTCTCCGACATAATGGTGTCTAACGAAACTTTCGAGCGCGTATGCGACGCAGACTTGTAATACTACACCATACATAGTACCCCTGCCTTGCGGGGGGGATACATATTGTCAGAAGAGCGACAGCTAGTGCGTGCATACACTCGCAAGCTACTAGACTTAGAGGTAGCTTCTACTACTTTTTCTAGGCCGTATTCCTCTGAGCACGAACCTTTACTGAACTACGTTCGGTCCACCACAAACCGTCGTTCTTTTTGTCTGCATTGCATCATCGCATCTATGGACGAGGAACCCATTACGCCAAGTTACATCGTCTATCAGCTTGGCGTCAGCAGAAACGCGGTCGATACGATGATCCAAGAATGTGAAAAGAACGAATGGATAATCGTGGACAGGGATGAACGCGACTACAGAACCATGTACTCGACTGTTTTTATGCAGCAAGCATACATGGAATACGCGGAATGGGTGTCGAAGACTTGCGCTGATCTTGGCTTCGCGGACATCAAAGGCGCAATAAAACTTTTGCAAAGCACGACCAAGTAGCTTGGCAGCGACCCGCTAAACTACTTTACGTTGTTTAATCTACACACCCCTTGTATTTTTCTCTGATATAAAAGCGTTCATAAACATCGCTTTACATAAAGGAGGCCGACAATAATGTTCAAAAATACACAACTCCCCTTGACATCACCGATGCGGATACGCAACTATAGTCCAGTGAGCAATGACGCTTACAATCAAATCAATAACAGAAGTGGAAACACAATGACGAACGACAGCTTGCGATTTGAAATCGCCCGGCTGGATGCAAAGGTGGACCTAATACTTAACCATATAATGAATAACAATAACGGGGCATCCAATAATCAAAACAATGTAACAAGCGTAAGCACTGGCGAGATCGCCTTGCTACGAGGAATGACAGTCAAGCAACACTGCGCACTCCAACTTGTCGAATGCGGACTGCGAAACCAAGACATCGCGCAAGTCCTCAACGTCGCAGAGAACACGGTGAAGCAACACGTGCGGTCCATATGCAAGCAGATGGGCGTCAAAAACAGAGCGCAAGCCGCTACTGTTGCACACGACATCTTCGCCAACATAGACCCGTCCGAATACGAACGTCTATCTGGCGGCATCCCCCTAGCATGGGCCTCTCAACTTCAACCCAACGTCGAGGATCAATACTATCCTCTCTACGCACCGACAAGAAAGGAAGGCTAATGCCAATATTTTCCTTAAGCACACGCGACGACCGCTCTAAAGTCTTCTACGCCGAGGGAAGTGTATCGGGCAAGCGCGTTCGCCGTAGTCTTGAAACCAAAGACAGAACGATTGCGCGTACTCGCCTCAATGAATTTGAGCTTGGCGTCATCAACGGAACGATCAAGCTCAGCGATCCTGTTGGTTCACGCAAGGTTCTATTCTCAACGGTCGCCCGCAACTTCGCACGTTCACCACGAACGGGCAGCGGTCGTACTACCTTGGGCGCCGTTGAAAAACTAATCGACTATTTCGGCGACATGCAAGTTAAGTACATAACCGAGAGCGAGATCGACGACTTCATCGAACAGGTGCACCTTTCCAAGGGCAACAGCAACTCAACGATCCGTCGTGAGCTCAACACGCTACAGTCGATCCTAAACTTTTCGGCGGCACGTAACGAGCGCGACTACATCAAGGTAGTCAAGCCGCCAGAAGACCCGCACAAGCACGACACATTTACGGACGAAGAGATGGATATACTATTTCCTGCCTTGCATCCTGACGTGCACCGCATCTGCATCTTCTTGCGTTACACAGGCTGTCGCCCTGTTGAAGCGGCGGGTCTTCTCTACGAGGACATAGACTTTGAGAACAACAAGGTCGTGCTTCGGTCGATCAAAGGGCGCAGCGGCAAAACACGCGAACGGATTATTCCGTTGCACGAGAAAGCTCTAGCCGCTATCCCTACTGCATCCCCTCAATTCGAGGGGCATGTATTCAAACTAAACGGGCAACCAATAAAACATCACTGGACGCTGCCATCATACTTCCGAGAGGCAAGAGAGCGCGTCCTACCCAAATGTGACAAGGGCATGTACGCCTTACGTCACACCTTCGCCACTACGCTTGCGCGCAAAGGCGCACCAGCTAGTGTGATCGGCTACCTTCTAGGTCACACCGATCTCAAGATGGTCATGCGTTACATGAACACAACGTATGACGATCACATCAAGGCCATCTCCGCACTTAACTAGCGGTGACAGCCACAGACACGTAAGACACAACTAAGCACAACTTGTAACATTAACGTTAAAAAACATAACGTTATATACATAGGCCGCAGTAGCTCAGTGGCAGAGCACACCCTTGGTAAGGGTGAGGTCGGGGGTTCGATCCCCCCCTACAGCACCATTAGTTGTGTCTTACGTGTAATCGGGCGTATGCCCTTAACGTAACGCACACACCTTGTACTGGGTGTGTGCCACACAGAAAGCAACTAAGAAAATGAACGTACAACCACTATATTTTGAAGGTGAAGCAGTAGTAACTAACGTCATTGGAACAGGCGCATCCTTTGTCGTGACCGAACATGGCGACGCTTACGTCCCTAAAAACTTAACAAAAGCCTATAACTTATCCATAGGTGATTTGTTTCAAGCACGCGTGCGTCGAAACCACAAAGACTACGAGGGCTCATGCACCTTCACCGTGATAGACGTAATCGCAACTCCCACATCCTCTACATCGGTGACACCACAGGATCACGATGCCAACTACGAGGACGACGAACCAACGCCGTGGCATAAACTATCATCCGAAGAGCGGTGGGAAAGCATCGAAGCGTTGTGCGACAGCACACCAATGTTCACGCCCACTCAACTCATACACGACTTGGGTCTCGAAGGCTGCGACAAGACTTACGATCACGTCGCAGACTACCTTTACTCTCTGACCCACGGCAAAAGCCCGTGCCTATGGAACGTAACGGTGCAGCAAAATGAATTACACTTTCAAGACGAGAATGAAGAGCCGGAAACACCTAAATATTTTTACGATGGGTACATGATAGACCCATCAAAACGGTTCGAACGTTCTTTCTGAACCGCGTCCGAGGCTGGCTTGCCCCAAGCTCAACGTCTTGGGGCGACGCCAATCAACTCAATCACCTTTGAGCAATTCAAAAGAGCGGGTGATCTTAGACGTAGTGGTCGTAGCCCCTACGAACTTGGAACGAACGCGCTCAAGTAGCGCGTCCTTCCATTCTTTATTTTTCAACGACAACACAAGGCCAAGCACTAGCATATCGCTGTCGCTCATGTCGCCTTTGATCCCGCACCGCACGTAGCCATCGCTGTCTACGCTGAGTGCGGGCGCCTTCTCCGTCACGTAAAGACGTTTGCGAACGTATTTTATTTCAGCTTCTTCCATCAAAAACTTTACCTGTCTTGATGTACGCATACACAATTTTACGATCAGCTTTGGTCTCGATCTTGTGCAAATAACCTTTCCTGCACAACATGGCGAGATGGTTGGTCAACTTGTGCGCGTTGCAATCCATGCGCTCCGCAATCTCCGTCGCGTTCAGAACCTCGATGTCCTTCATAACGTCAAGAATTTCTCTGAACCTTTCCGCTCTCTCCGCTTTGGCTACGCGGTCCCGCTCTACAGCTTGGGGTATAAGCCGCACGTTTCGTGCGGCTATCCTCACATCCACAGGCAGCGGCGGCCTCCGCTTCTTCTTGACCCATGCTCGCTCGAAGGCGAGCATCTTCTCACGTAGCACATCCTCGTGATTGAAATCATCCAACTTTTTGGGCGTAAGTATTTCCCTCGTAACCTTGTCACGTATCATTGCACTTTGCCTCTCATGTTACGGCTCACCACCTCGACCAACGACAACAATTCGTCCATGTCATACTTGCGCGGGTGGCCCGTAGCTTTAAATTCCATCTTCATGTTCTCGATTTTAATCTCAATCCGACGCAACGCGTTCATCGTTTCGATCTGCTTTCGCATTGCTTTATTATGAATTTCCAAGTGGCTTGCTCCTTGAGTAAAAAAGATGCGACCCAATGCGACCCGTCAGGTAAAAGTCTTTCGACCAATACGGGTTGCAATACGTCGCGTGATAAAAGAGAACGTCATCTTGTAAGAGTTCATTCTCTTGCTGCTTCAACGTTTGCTCAGCGATTGCCTTCGCTGTAGCCCACGCTTGCGCTTCTCGTGGACGATCTGATTTGCCGTCGTTGGTCCACGAGAACTGCCCCTTATCCCAAACAACATCACACACGTTGTTTGGAAAACTTTTGTCGGCCACGCGATTAAGCGTGACCTCTGCTACTGCCAACTGCCCATCTATATTTTCACTACGTGCCTCGAAGTACACGTTGAGGGCGAGGCATACTGATGCACTCATTAACATCGGTTAGTTTCTCCTTCCTGTATTGCGGGTAAGCCTGATCTACGAGACGACACACCTCTTTGATCTTATCTACGTCGTTGTGCCGGACGCGTCGTACCTTCACTACGCATCCGACGTACCACCAAAAGGCGCCCCTTCGACGCGGCCAAAGCCTACGCCAATGGGTGCACACTGTTGGGTTGGTTCGCTCGTTGAACTCAGGCAGCTTCATGCGAGCGTCCGACCAACATCTTCTCGATCTGACCCAGCAAGCTCACGCCCAACTGGCCCTCGTCGCTGACTGCAATCTTGCTGTCGCCAAACATCCGACCCATGCCTCGCTGGCTCAGGTGCTCGCCAATTCCAACGCCGATGGTCTCGATGCCCACCTCGGTCATGGCACGCACGACCTTGCCGACTTCGAGCTGCTCAAGATGCTCTCCATCTGGATCACCGTCAGTCAAAAACAAAACGATGCGTCGTGTTTGGCTCTGCTTCACACTGCGATGGGCCACCGCTTGCATAGCTGCGAACGTCGGCGTCCATCCGTCTTGCTCTAGGAAATTGGCAATGTTCTTGCGAACCTGTGGGTTGTTGCCGCGCTGTGTGGTGTTCTTCAACTCGACCAATCCGTTCGAGTTGAACGGGCACGTCGATGCGCTCCAACCCCGGTTCTTAAAAGCAGCGTTGTAGCCCGTCCAACTTAGGATTTCATAATCCACGTTGGCCTTACCCAAGCACTCGTTCAGAAGCGCCAGAGCCTTGCGGGTCTTAAACACTTCCATCGAGCCGCTACTATCTACGGCCACCGTCACAATCGTATCGTCGGTGCGCAAAGTTTCTTGATGGGTGAACACATTACGTTGACCCGCGACCAACTGCGCAAGCCTACGTCTGTCTACGCGGCCATCCAACTGACCACCGACAAAGCGTTTGTCCTCACGTGCCAGCAACAGGCGGGCAAGCCTAGCCGAATACTGACGCGCGGACGTGTCGCCCGACATCATCTCAAGTATATTGGAATACTCCATGTGCCACGCTGGACATGACCAACCTTTGAGACAGGATTTTGCCAAGTCCTTCAACTTTGGGTGCAAATCTACCTGTTCACAGATGTATTCGTGGAACTCCATGTAACCCACGAACGTCTTTGCCATGCGTCGATCCATCATGTTACTCGGGGCGTGCGTGCGATGATTGCCGCTGATTTCCTCGGCCACGTTGTTGGCGCGCTCCATCCGATCTTGCGTGGACGTGCCTTGCTGCTGCTGTTCCTGTCCTTGCTGCTGCTGCTGGGCATCGTCACCTTCATCACCTTGGCCCTGCGCATCGCCTTGGCCCTGCTCGTCGCCTTGCTCTTGCGACTTGCCTTGGCCTTGTCCTTGAGCATCACCTGATTGTTGGCCTTGCTGCTGTTGCTGACTGCTGCCGCTTGAGCCATCGTCGCTTTCGTTATCCTTGCTCAGCTTGCCCATGCGCCGCCTGATCTTTGTCGCCAGCTTGAACGTGTCCTCGGTGCTGTCGGCGCTTAGCGCATCGCCCACGAACTTCTCGGCTTCCTTCCGCAACTTGGCGGGTAGATTGCTGACGTACTCGTCAAGCGCTGGGCTCTCGTAACCCATGCGCTGACGCGCCAACTGCAACGCTGCGTAGTCTATGCTATCCCACCACTTCGCATACGGGTCTTCACCTAGTGCACGTAGCTCACTGTCGATTGCGTTCTCACGTCCGAGCACTGTGTTGCACGTAGCCTCTAGGTTTCTACGCGCTCCGGCGTATTGCTCCTGTGCTTTGCGCTCAATGAACACATCTTCCATCGCGTTCCACGTCGCCCGCTTCTCCTTGGTCACGCTCTTCTTGCCACGCCACAAGTCGTAGTCTGTCTCGGTTATGTGTGCGACTTCGTGGATGTGGTAGCCGCGAAGCGTAGCCATCTCGTCGGGTGATAGCTGCGCGTCAACATCCATCTCAGGAATGTTGACGTTCTTGCCATCAGCCCACGCGCCATCACCTTGAAACGTGGTTTGAATATCCTTTCGGCCCATCACTTTCGACAAGCCTTCAAGTTCTTTTTGCAATGCGATTGGGTTGTTGTTGTTAAACATTTGATTTTTCCTATGTGAGTTTCAATTAAGCGATGACGCGATCAGCAATGCCTACGGCTATCGCTCGCTCGCCTTCGTCCATGCTGTTGAATAGGTTGCGCTCAAGCGCACGCTTGAACGCGCTGTCCACACCTATGCGCTTCTCGAAGTCCGTCGTGTACTGCGCAATCGTGATTGTATTACGTGGGCTTATCGGTGACGTGATCTCACCAATGTCCATCGCGTGCCTGTACTTTTCCACGAAGTTCGAAAGGTGGGTGATCGTCTCCGCGTGTACGTTGGGCACGACCTTACATATCACGTCCATCTCGTCGGACGTTTCCATGTAGCCCACGTTGATGAAGATGTTGTAGCGGTTCATCGCCGCCTTGCTCTGCATCTTCACGGCTGCGCTATACATGCCCGTGTTGTCGCCCGCACCCACCGTGTTGGCTGTCGCCATGATGCAGAATTCAGGATGCGGGTGAACCATACGGCCACCATCCTCTAACAAGCGCAACGACTTGCCCTCAAGCACGGGCTGCAACACGTAGGCAATATCACCACGCACTGCATCGGCCTCGTCCAGCATCAGGATGCACGGCATCTGCATTGCGATGGGCAATATGCCATCCGTAAACGTCGTCACCTGTGCACCATCATCGTCCGTCGTTACGTCCACCTTGCCAACAAATTCCAAGCGGGTGATGTCGCTGTCGAAGTTCACTCGCTGAAACATATTGCCCGTGTAGGCGCATATCTGTTCGACGTTCGTTGACTTGCCTGTGCCCGTGTGACCTACGAACCATGCGTTTTGCTTACGTTCACGAGCCCACAACGCATCGGCCAACACGTCTACGTCGAACTTGAACCACTGCATCTTGCTAGGCACGAGCGGGTTGGGCCCATCCCAATCGTACACCGTGATCTCGAAGTTCAGCAGCGGATCGCTGATACCAAACACGTCGCTTGCCATCGCCCTACGTGGGCTACCGTTTGGGATGTCACCTGTGGCGTGTACTTCCTGAGGCGCTGCCGTAGATGGGCGTGACTTGAGTTCCTCGATCTTCTCGGTCAACGAACCGACTGTGCTATACATATCGTAGATGCTCTCGACGTCACCGTTGGTTGCACGCGCCGCTGCCATGTTGGCAATCGTCAGCAAGTCCTCGTCCCAATTGCTTGCCTTGCTTGGGAACAACGCCTCGAACTCGTCATCGACAGCCTCTACGTCGTCGTCCAGTACGACTTCTTGTACGTCCAACCAATCCGTGAGGTCCGTATCGTCTTTCGATTTCAACCTTTCTGACCAGCCCACATCATCGAAGGGCCAGATATCCGCGCTGTCCTCGTTGATGAACGCTTGCTGCATGTACCTGATGCCGCTGTTGCTGGTCATGCTTTCGGCGTTAAGCACGATTGTCAGCGCCTCAACGTTCATGCGATCCAAGATTTGATTGAACGTCACGCTTGCAATCTTGCGTGTGCATGGGTGGCTTTCATCGTTCACAAGGCGGCTTTGCGTAGCCGCTTCAACGCAATCGTTGACAGCGTTCAATGCCACTGCGCCGCCTGCATCGACGGCGGCAATGACGGCCTTGCGCAAGATGCGCTTGGCGTCACGGGTTTCGTTATTGTCTAATACGTTTTGAATAGTGATAGTCATTTGTGAGTTTTCCTTATTGGATAGGTTGCGTTTACGACACAACGATAGTTGTGTCAAGTGTGCTATGAACAGCACAAAAAAGCCCCGAACAGTAAACCATTCGGAGCAATCAGTTTTTATCCTAGAACTTTTGTTCTTTCGCGCGCCCGCACGAGAGGGGTTTTAGTTTTGTTGGCTGTTGATGGCGTCGGCCCACTGCGCGGCGTCCTCGCCACACACAAGCCAAATCGGGTCGTAGCCGAGGTCAGACGCGGTAGCATCTGCTGCCTCGTAGTCTCCGTGGTCGCCAAGAATGGCGAGCGTTCCGTCTGCGAGAAGCGCAAACCATGTGCGAGAAAATTTGTTCATGCTACGTCTTCCAAGTTAATGAATTTTACATGCACGTCATTGTGTTCGAGGAACTCAACAGGCTCGTCGCTTTCGAGCTCGTAATCCTCGAACCACTCGCCGCACACCCACTCTTGGAAGTCGTACTTGTCATCGGCTTCGATGATGTAGGCGTTGTGTTTCTGATCGTATGTCACGACAGCCAAAACTTTTTCGATGATCGGGCATTGGCCTGTTCTCCACATGCCAACGTGATCGCCGTCGTAGTAGCTT
>Ga0209632_10000866_pt1 | contig 31411 bp, 25 predicted proteins | sample COG_10_FD_184754 | JGI IMG/M metagenome (GOLD analysis project Ga0209632, IMG submission 184754) | Pelagic Microbial community sample from North Sea - COGITO 998_met_10 (SPAdes) (version 2) | ecosystem: Environmental > Aquatic > Marine > Neritic zone/Coastal water | place: Helgoland, sampling... | reverse complement strand
ACTAAATTTTCTATATGTCTTTTTGGCCATCTTATAAATATTACTTATATATTATATTACACACATACTCTATAATAATTTGTTTTCATAGCAGTTAAACTAGGTCTTTGAATCAAACAAATATTATCAGGACGAACACCTACAACTAATGCATGAGGGTCAAACCGAGATATTTCAGGTAATTGTGATTTCTCTAATATTTGATGATTTTTCATAAATTCTTTTTCTTCTTCTTCATTCAATATTTGCATATGAGGAACCAAAGTGTGTTCTAATAAATTAAATTGTAAACGCTGAATATTATGAATAATAACAAAGATTCCATCATGGTCATATAAATATTTCATACGACTTGTTATAGTATCATTTGGTTCATCATCCATAATCACAACCAAAGTATCTTTCTTTGTTAATACTTCTTCAATAGTATACAAATCTTCAATTGTATTATCCAATACTTCTTTCATTCGTTGTTTTGCACCTTGTTTAGCTGTAAAATAATATTTAATATACATTTTTTTCCCTTCTTTCTCGTGAGTAAGTAACATATCCAATTGAGAATTAGACAACATAGCATCAATTTCATTCATGCTAAAATTCAAATAATCATTAACATTGTACCCTTGTTTGGATAATTGGTCAAGAATCGTATTTCTTGAGTTATATATACTGATAATTCGTGAACTGATAGTAGACATTTTACTAAATATATTTGTACATGATATATTTAATATCTTTTTTAATCAATTTTATAAAAAGAAAGAACTATAAATATAAAAAGGGTTTACTTATCCCACTTTTTTTATTACTAAATTAGAAAAATCCACTTCCTTATTTTCTTTAGGTTCTGGTTTTTTCGCTATTATAGAATCTTTTACAACAATATTTGGTATATTTTCAATAAGATTCGTATCTTCAACAGGGGGGGCTGGTAACTCAGATGTTGAATTATCACTGCCGTCTCCATTGAAAAACTTGGGTGCTATAATGACTGGTACTTGACCTTGAGGTGTACCATATCCAGGCATTGGTAATGGACTATTCATAATAGGGAGTTCTGGTCTATGTAACAATTGTGCTTCCGTTTCAGGATAAATATCATAAGGTAAAACTACTTTGGTATCTTGATTATTATTCAATCCAGTTTTATCAATCGCTTTTACTGTAATAAATTTAGGTCCCATATGTGCGATTTCCCATGGACGAGCAGGATAATTGTCTTTATAATCGCGCATGCAAACCCGCCCACCAACTTTATATGTATTGGAACCTCCACCCAATTGAGCCTTGTCTTGTTGACTTCTTGGTTGTACTGTTGGAGTCATTGGTTTCAAATCATCTGGATAAGCTGGCGGCGATGGATAAGCTGGCGACGATGGATAAGCTGGCGACGGATAAGCTGGCGGCGATGGATAAGCTGGCGACGATGGATAAGCTGGCGATGACGGATAAGTGGGCGACGGATAAAGACCTGCATTTGGGTCGAATTCGGGAGATTCATAATCTTCAGGTGTAGCAGGAGGTTTCCATTCAGGACTTTCTTCTTCATATAAAGATAATTCATCACCAAAAACACTCAATACCATTTTTGTTTCATCCTTGGACAATAATGTAGCCATTGATTCCAATTGCGCACTATTTTCCATATCTCTTGTTTCAATGGATACATTGTTATCTTGAGAAACGCCTTGAACAATCCACAAACGGTTTGGTTTTACATCTTTCAAATATAGAACCCGGTCGTTTTTACTAAAAGCCGCTAATTCTTCAATACTTAATTTATCACTAGGGGTATCAATTCGTTTTTGTTGTTTTTCACGCAATAATTTACGAATAGAGGATATTAATTGGTCGGTATTTTTCACTTCATCATTCGTCAATTTACGCATATTACTAGAATACGACATGGCTTCCATTTGTTCAATATTGTCCTCGGTAATAATACGCATTTGGATATTAATGGATTGCATTTCCTGTATTAATAATTTCATTGAATAAGGAATAGATACAACACTAAAAGAACGCCCATGTTTTGTTACATTTTGTATACGTAAATCTTCATTTTCCACCGAACCACTATATTGTATTGGACCATCTACCATAGGACTCATAAATAGATTCTTGGACGGATTATAAATCGATATCATACCTGTTTTATTACAAACAGCCAAGAAATATTTATCACCTCTTTCCATCATGGATTCGCGTAAAAATTCATTCATTCCATGCGAAATAACAGTATCACGTTCCATTTCTCCAATACGTAAACCACCGTCATTTGCTCTTCCACCGACAGGTTGTTTCGTTAATGCAGATTTAGGTCCTTGTGAACGAGAATTCACTTTATCTTTGACCATATGTTTCAATCGCATATAATAAGTAGGTCCCATGAATATTCCGGCTTCAATTTGCTCACCAGTCATACCATTGTATAAAAGTTCATTTCCACTTACATGAAATCCTTGACTCGTTAACATTTCCCCAAAAATCCCAATCTTGGACCCTTTATTGTTAAAAGCCGTACAATCTCCAAAACCACCCATTGTAGCACATGCTTTTCCTGTAATACATTCAACTAATTGTCCAATCGTCATACGGGATGGAATCGCATGTGGATTTACAATAATATCAGGTCGTATTCCATCTTTTGTGAAAGGCATATCCCTTTCGGGTATTACCATTCCAATAGTCCCTTTTTGACCTGCGCGAGATGCGATTTTATCACCAATTTTAGGTATTCTTTGTTCAAAAATTCTTATTTTGGCTATGCGTTTTCCATCTTCATCATCTGTAATAAATGATTTATCAACAATTCCTAATTGTCCCTTTTTAGGAAATTTCGAATTATCTACAAATGTACTTGTTGGATTCAATGTGGTTCCTGGTATTGGAGATATTACAGTAGCCAAGCCAATGACCGCGGTTTCATCATTCACTATTGTGCCTTCTTTTATAAGACCATGTTCATCCAGTTTACTATAATCTGTACCGAATTTAGTACGTGTAATATTTGGATTGCTATAGATATTCATAAACTTCTTTTCAACGACAACATCCGAAGTAGTCTCTGTTTCTTCATGTGCTTCATAACAACTAATATATGAAGTCAGAAAACATCCGCGTTTTATTGAACCTTCATTAATTAATACAGCATCTTCTACATTGTATCCTGTATAACATGCTATAGCAACTATCAAATTCTCACCATAAGGATTTTCCTCATTGGTAATATGCTTTAAAAATCGGGATTTTAACAATGGAGTTTGTCCATAATTCAATAAAACAGCCGTTTTGTCCATACGTACTTGGAAATTAGTATGATATGCACTACATGCTTGTTTACTTTGACCACATGAAAATGAATTACGTGTTGCTGGATTGTTTTCAGGAAAAATAATCATATTACACATCATTCCAAAGATTAAGGAATTGTGTATTTCACAATGTGTATAATTCGATTTATTATCGAAAGTCTCAGTGTCCAAGGCAATCAAAGTATGTTCGCTTTCACTGCTATCAATATAGTCAATAATCGCCTTGTTTTGTATAAATCGTTCCACTTTCGCAGGATTTGTTTCACTTTCAATGCCTTCATAAAGCTCATTTAATTCGTATATTTTCATTTCAACAGGATTAAAATCAATAGTTTCCCTCTTTTTATTAAATCCCGTAGTCAACTCTGACCAAGAAAACTCATTATTTTGTAATTTCTTTAATAAAGTTGCCGAATCATAAGAAATTGTTTTCAACAAATCGTCTTTATAGAAAATCGGTCTACATAATCGACCTGCATCTGTATAAACAAAAATAGTATTTAATTGGATATCAAATGTAGCACTTGCATAAATAGGAATTAATGCATTACGTCTGTAAAGTTTAAATGTCTGTACGCATTGAATGGGTTCTTCTACTGCACCCACCATAAATCCGTTAATAATGACTTTCGTTACTTTAGAAAAAGAAAGAGGGTCAAATTCTTCCACCAATTTCATTGCCCACTTCTCACGCAACCATGCTATCATAGGTTCACGTGAAACACCTCTAGTAATATAAGTAGAAATGGACAAATGTTTATGTAAACCAATGTTACCACCATCGGGTGTATCAATCGGGTCCACATATCCCCAATGAGAATTATGTAACACTCGTGGACCGATTACTTTAGCACTACTGTCCAAGGGCAAATTCGTTTTCCGTAAATGATTCAATGCTGAATTGAAAGATAATCTGTTTAGGTCCTGAACAGCACCAATTCGCTTAGTATGTGTATGAGCACCCCAATTTCCTTTATATGCCTTTTTAAAACCACGTTCCAATTCTTTTTCACGAAACACATCTTTATAATTCTGCGTAATTAATCCAAAAAGGTTATTTTCATATAATTCTTGATTGTAATATAATTTTTTCTCAAAGTCCAAGTGTATACTTTTTAATTGAATGGTCCAATATTCGCGAAATAAATCGTATAAAAGAGAGCCTACTAATTCAACACGTTTGTATTTAAAGTTATCACGGTCTGTAGGTTGCTCTGAACCCGTATAAACAGATAGTAATCGAAATACAATGTCCCCTAGTGCATATGCTTTAGCCATATAATTCGTCTCACCTACATGAGGTAGGAAAAAATCGGTCAAAATTTCCAAGGCATGAGATATACCCTTTCCTTTGGTCAAAAGTGCTATATATTTAAGAGCATTTTGCTGGGTTAAAATATTAGCTGCATCATGAACACATGGAATAAATAAATCGACAAAACTGCTGTATTTTTCCAAATCGAGCAAACAATAACTAATAATCGATTTATCAGAAATAATTCCAAGAGCGCGAAATACAATAAATAGAGGAACAGGGGCTCTTACATTGGGAATATTGACTACAATTTGCTTATTTGTATAACTCTTGGACGGTTTACATATTTTTACTGAAAAAGTACGTATAGGTTTAGAAGCATTTTCACTCACACATCTCATTTCAGCGGAATAATAAAACTTATCATCATCGATTTTTTTGATATAGAGCATATTATCTGCGAATTTTTCTTGGGCAACAATGGTTTTTTCTTTTCCATCAATGATGAAATAACCTCCTAAATCATTTCTACATTCTCCTAAAGAATGTCTTATTTCTTTAGATAATCCGTTTAAGATGCAAAAATCAGATTGTACCATAATTGGAAACTTTCCAAGATATATTTTTTCTAATGTATGGATTCGCGATTGAGTATTTCCACTTATATTAGATTCAGACAGTTCGCGTAATTTGGATGCTGCTTTTGTAGTCATCTCAAACCGTACTTCATCTTGTTTTGTTTTTTTTTTATTTGTTTGTTTTGGGGTTCCTGCACCCCCTGTTTTTTCACCACCTTCTTGTTCAATGTCTTGGTCAATGTCTTCATTAATTGCTTTTTTCTCTTGGACTTCGTCTTCTTCAAAATTCTCAATAGTAATATTACCATCTTTGGCTTCTTTAATCAATTCAGCACCAATGACTGTGGGCATTTCACCTGGAAGCAATTTATCTGTAAATTCCACATCAATATCATAATGAATGGTCATTAAATAATTCATATTTCTAAGACGAGCCTCATTTGGATACATATAATGAATATGGTCCTTATCGTGAATTACCGGCTTTCCAAAATATATTTTACTACCGTCTTTTCCACCCATGTAAAGTTTGCATATAGAATCATATTCATTCGTGTCTGGATTTAATCGAGAATATATGGAAATTGGGTTTTTTTCTTTGAATATTTGATAAATTCCATTTTTATAAAAATCATTGTAAGAATCGATATGATGTTGCACTAAACATTGTGGATTATCTTCAAAGTAAGTGTCTATAATATTCCAAATAGTAGCATTGTCCATTCTAAATATATATCTTATAAATTTACAAGACATATATATTTAAATGAGTTAACCTAAGAAATTATTATAATTCAATGTTTTCGTCAAATATTTTAAAAACATCACTGTCGTGTGATATAATAATAATCGCTTGTTTGTTTGATTTAAATTCTTTAATTACTTCTAAAAGTTCATGTTTTAAATCATTATCTAATGCGTTTGTAGGTTCATCTAAAATGAGTATCTTGGATGGGTTTACTAAACCACTTATTATATTAACTACTTGTCGCTGTCCACCAGACAATTTTTCCCCAGAATATCCGGCCAAGTCGTTATTTAAATCCACATTTTTGTATAAATTATTTATTTTTGGGTAGGACAAGATTTTCTTATACTCTTCTCTGCAATGTTTTTCATCCAAACAACCATATAATATATTTTCCAGTACTGTTTTATCAAAAAGACGGGTGTTTTGGTTGATATAAGTAATGTTGTCGCGTAAATAATCGGGTTCAATTGATTGTATATCCACATCATCAATGAAAATACTACCTTTTTCTGGAATGTACATTTTCAATAATAATTTAGTAATTGTACTTTTTCCTTTTCCCGATTCACCAGTAATACCAATGATTTTATGATTACTTGTATCAATGGTTAAGTTCTTATCTTGCATTACATAATCGAAACCTTCTCCATATTTAAAAGTAACATTTTTCAATTCAATATGGTTAAAGTCTAAATCGATTTTACTATATTTTTTATTAATATTTAAAACACGAGCATCAAAATTATTAAATGGCTCCATAACTGCTTCTAATTTACCATATTGTTCAACAATATCACTTGATAAATTAGCAACTGTATTCATTCTTTCTTTGAACACCATTAGCAATGTAAAAAGAGCTACAAATTGAATTGCACTTAATTTATTCTCCATAAACAAATGGATTGAATAACCAACACATACAAACATTGTTAGAAGTGTAATCAATTCAATCGAAAATTTTGTGACTGCGATACTATTATAATAATCCCTGTGTGCTTCTACAGTATAATCACTTTCTTTACTAAAAACATTTATCTCATTTTTACATTGACCACGAGTTAATATTTTATCAATGTTATTTAGAGATTCGGTAACATGTTTTTCGATAAATAAATTACTGGATTCATAATTTATACTCCGTTTACGCATTACAGGAATAATATAAAACATTAATAATATCCATAATAGGTTACCTAAAAAAAATATAATACCTAATGTAATATTTTGATATGAAAAGTAAAACACACTTGCTAAAAAGAACATGAGATAAGGTATTGTATAACTCATTGTATCGGAAACTACATAATAACATGTTTCAGATAAATGATGGATGGGCGTAGCTAATTTAGTAAAATTAATATTGCTGATATTTTCATTATTTGTTTTAAAAATCACATCAATCAATGCAAATCGAAACCATTGTTTTAGACGGGTCATTATGTGGTCTTGTGTTAATTTGTATAAATAATTGAAAATAGCTAAAAAAATTCGTGAATATATGAAATATTTAAAGAAATTGACGACTTTATCCATAGTCCTCTCCTGAACCGAAGTAATAATAGCTGAATTAAAATAGGTAATAACATTCGTATGTAAAATATTACTAATTAATGATAATGAAATTAATAATAATGTTTCGGAAAAATTGTTTGTAAAAAATTCTGTAAATAAATATTTAACAATTTCCATTTATATTATATTTTTATTTTTTTTTCTAATATTGTACAATAAAATATATATTTAGTATATAATGGATTCCTCTACCATGAATGCCGTTTTTGGTCCTTTAAGCAAGAAATATTGTGATTGGTTCTTCTATCTTGCTCTTCTTTCTTTCATCTTTATGATTCTTACCGTTGCTAGTGGTGTGTTTGTTCTTTTCTCCAAGAAATTAAAGTCTGAGTACTTGTTTGCTATTGCTTGGTCCACTTTGATGTATGCTGCTTTCTATTTCCAAAATAGATTGTTGTACACAATGTGCACAAAGTAAATTGCGTTTTAGCTAAATTGAATTAGTCTATTTATAATACAAAATGGATACTTTGTATTATAGTAATTATTGCAAACATAGTCAACGTGTATTACAATTTTTGATAAAAGGGAATTTAGCAGATAAAATGAATTTTTTATGTGTTGATAAACGTGAAAAGGATAAATCCAATAATCAAATATTTTTAATTTTAGAAGATGGTAAACGAGTGATTATGCCTCCAAATGTACATAATGTGCCTACATTATTAATACCGAGACAAGGATATCGAGTTATTTTAGGCGATGATATTATTCAATATTTTCAAGTAGATGCTAATAAACAAACAAAGGCAAAAATGGCTATACAACAAAGTATTGAACCTATTGGTACAAGTTTATTACAATCCAATGGTGGTGTAAACATATTATCAGAGCCTTATACAAATTATAATCTAACTCCAGAAGAGCTTAGTGCAAAAGGGAATAGTGGACGACGACCCATGTATAATTATGTTTCCGCAAATGAAGAAATTATTAGTATAAATACCCCTCCGGATAGTTATATACCAGACAAAATAGGTGACGGAATAACAGTTGATACTTTACAACAAAAAAGAATGGATGATATAGATAATTCTAAAGTGCAATCTTTTATATAAAAAATTTTAAACCCTTAAAATTTACATGTTCCAGAGTTGCCGTCTGGTCCAATATCTCCTTGTACTCCAACTTCTCCTTGAGGACCTTGATCGCCACGCGGCCCTTTAGGACCTTCATTACCAGTAGGTAAATATAGAATACACTTAAATTTAAGTGGAAGTTCATTTCCATCATCATCTTTCATTTTTTCCATAACTATTTTAAACTCGTTTTGGTCAATTCCAATAAAACTTTGAGTATTTGTAATCTCTCTTTCACGTAATTCTATATTAATTAATTCATCGTTTTTATTATTTTCAATCATAGTATTTGCAGCATTTACCTTTTCTTTTAAAGTATTAAGGTCATCAGCAATTGGTTGAATAATTGAATGTTCTACTAAAATAGAATTTGTATTAATTATATCTGACTCTTGATTTGTATTTGCTTCTTTAATCGGTGATGATGAAAATAGAAAAAAAGTACATATAAAAATAAAAGTAAATAATACAAAATGAATAATATTATGAATATTCATTGTAATTTTATATAATACAAAACTATTTTATTTTAACTATATTGAGGTAATAATGATTCACTTGTATAACCCACAGGACCAGGTGGACCAGAAAATCCTCCTTCTCCTTGTACGCCACATAGACCTCTAGGACCTTTATTACCAGGTTTACCATTTGGTATAAGCATCTCTAAATATTGATTTGGTGTTTCCTGAGAGGTTGGTGGTTCACCATTTTCAAAAATGTATCTAACAGATGCTACTGATGGAACAGAATAAGGGACAAGTGTGATATCATCTTCTTTTAATCTTAAAATAGAATTATTTTTACCTTGAGTAGAAGAACTTGTTGTCTCTGTATTGGAACCGTCCTGAGATGGAGGAGGAGGCTCAGGATATGGACCTATATATTTTTGAATAATGGCTAATCTATTTTGAAGCTTTACGATTCTACTTTGTGCAGCTTCATAATAATTTGTAATTCTTTTAATATTTCCTTGGTCATTTGCATTTTCATTGGGTCTTTCAGATTTACATGCTGCATCTCTTGCTTCTGCTTCCATATCACCCCATACGTTAAACATCTCTATCCAATCTTCACATGAATTTTTAGCACTATTAACAATATTTGATGCTGCGTTCATTGTATTTCCTGGAATTGAATTTGATACATCTGTCCACATATCAAGCAAATCTTCAGTACCATAATCATATGTTTTCGACATATCTACTGCTGTTGTACATTGCTGCCATGCATTATAAGCATCATCTGATATAACATAAGGTAAATTCATACTACTATCTCCTGCATTATACCAACTATCACTTCCCATACCAATATATGTTTTATTTAGGTTATTACTATATTGTACATCATAACTTGGATCTGGAACCCCTTTACTATTCGTATTATCATCATCTTTAATTTTACTACTATATAATGGACCAGAAGATGACGTTGTTGAATAATTATTATTTTCAGTAATCATGGCTTTTACTTGTCCAAGTTTCCATTTTGATACAGTATAATTTTTATCAAAAATATTTTTCGTTTCTGTTTCTTCTTGGGGGTCCCATTTACTCTTTCTATCAATTAACTCATGTATCTGTGTAGCCATTGCATATTGAGGAAATTTTTTTTCACCATTTGGTTTTACCTCGTCCGACAATTTCTCTATTACACTTTGACTAATGGCGTACATTGCATTAAAATTATATTGCAAATCAGTTATCCATCCACTAAGCGTTTTATTATCTTCTCCAATTGTATAATCGCATGTAACAAAACCATTTGCTGTTAATAATGAATTATCATTATCGCAATTGTCTATTATCATTCCTATGATTTTTGTTTTAAGGTCAATTATATTATTTTTACATATAGTCTTTGTAGTTGAATATTGACCATTTTCTTCGTATGAATAATGTTGTAAATAGGTAAATGTTTCATGTTTTTGTGAATGCCATGTCCATCTTCTATACTTTCTTTTCCTTCTATGTGTGTTCATAGGATAATTCGCCCACCATCGAGTAGCAGAAGTAACGTGTGGTTTTAAATAATTACGTATTTTTACATAAAAACCATTCCACCAATAACCATTATTAAAAATATCATTAAGACCTACATATGGATTAAGTTTTGCCCATGAAGCCGTTTGTCCACCCTCTGGTTTTAATGGAAATGTATTATCAAATTGATTTTTGATATCACTTAATTCAGATAATACATCACTTCGATTACTGGGACTCATATATAGTGCTATACCGTTATTATTGGTAAGCGCATTTAAAATTGAATAGTAATCAGAATTTGTACCAAAAATGGTATTATAATCATTATTATATGTATTATAAAAATTTCTAACTGTATTATCTAAATCCCAATTATTATTTACCACAGGCATATATATATTTATATATAAATATATTTATTTACAATTCCCACGATTACCGTAATATCCATATGGACCTCGCATTCCAGGTTTGTTTATTTTTCCACGTAATCCTTGTTCTCCTTGTGGTCCTTGATACCCAACTTCTCCTGATTTCGGTTGGGTCATATAAAAATCTAATACAACATTGTTCACAAAACCACTTATTTTAACATTAGGTGAGTCTACATTATACTTAGGTTGATTTTTAACTAAAAAGGTAATTTTATATCGTTTTTCTAAATCGTCTACTTGTTTTTCTAATAAATCTATTTGATCCATTGATTTTCGCATAGCAACTTGCATTTCTATTAAATTTGCTGATTGCTGACTTGGTCTTATAGGTGGTGGACATTTCATATCTCTTATTCTCTGTTGAATAGCAAATGGTACTTCTGTTGGCGTAGGTAATGATGTAGGCATTTATATATTAAATAGATTTTTTACTGCATATTTTACCCCCTTTCCCCATATTGACCAATTGGTCCTCGTGGCCCTTGTGGCCCTTGTGGTCCTTGTGGTCCTTGTTCTCCAATAGGCCCTTTTGGTCCTACTGTACCATTACCTGCAGGATGAATATATAAATACAATTTAATATCTGATGGAAAACTTCCACCTATATTTATAACAGGTTCTTGGTTCTTATTTATATAATTTATTTCAGCTATAGAAATATTAAAATCACCTAAATAATTTTCTATACGTCTGTATTGTCTTTTCATTTTAGAAACCTCATTTTTAATGAAATTGTAATCTATTTTGTTATCTGTTAAAAAACTTATATTTTCAGGAACACTTATAATATTTTGGTCAACTTGTGCAGAACAATCATCATATTTAATAGGATTCGCATAAGGTTCAACTATTTTTTTCTTAACAAAAAATGCTAAAATTAATAATATGAACAATATTCCGATTATCTTATACATTATATATTATTTCATGCGATTATCTTTTTATGCGATTATCTTTTTATGCCGAACTACATGTATTGTCCCAAGGCCCTTGTCTTCCTTCAGAACCAACTCCCCCTGGTTCACCTGGTTCACCTTGCATTCCTTGGTCACCTATAGGTCCTTCAATACCATCTTGTCCTAGAGGTAATGTAAATACTAACTCCCATTTTGCTGTTGAGATTGATGTATTTTGGATTGAATCAAAATTGTTAGTACTACCAGGGTTAATAGTTACCCCAATTTGAGACAAGTCCTGTGTTTGACTAGCACTAGCTGTAATATCTTCTAATTTATATGGTAGTTTCGCATTGATGCTATTAATTTGAGTTTGTATATTCTCTATATCAGCTTGTAACGACTGTAAATATGTGTCTTGTATATTATTATTCATAGTACTTGTTATTGTTTTGTTTGTATCATAATCAGTACTACCATACTCATCTTGACCAGTATTATCTTCTGATATATCTATTCCAGCATATGGAGCATTTCCTTCTATAGTTGATTTTTGTAAAAATGACTGAAGTTGATACCAATTAACATAAAGTAATATGATTAAAATAATGGCTAAAAGAAATAAGCAAACTGTTTTATTTAAAACAAACATATTTGTTATATATATTAAAATAATATATATAAAAATAAATATAGTTTTAATTTTAATGAGCACTAAAACTACCATTTTAAAAACCTTTAATATCCAATTTTTTGCATTTTTAGATGAAATGATTAAAATATTTCCAGATAATACAGATATTCAAGCCGCTAAGAAATCTTTCGAAACAATCAAATACGCCAATGTATCTTTAATTATCAAAGTATGGCACAAATACATTTATTCGATTTACAAAGATTGTATCGATAATAAAAATATTGATTTTTTTCTACAAAAGGATTATAAAAATGATTTAACCGATTTAGCCAATAGTGGCGAAGTATTACGTATTATAAATACACTACGTGAACCGGTTGGACAAATGGATGAATCAAATAAAAAACATACAAGTAATTATTTACTAATATTAAGCAAACTTTCTGAAGCATATCTACAATAAGCACATATGTATCGACAGCCTCCTATGAGGATTGAACTCATGACCTTCACCTTACAAGGGTGACGCTCTACCACTAAGCTAAAGAGGCTTTTTTTCTAAAATTGTTTATGCAATTTTAGTAATATTCCTTTTTTCAGTAAAAAGGATATATAATATTTCACCAGGATGTTTAGTCATAATATAATCATGAACCACTTTCCTGGTAATTGGCTTTTTCTCTCCTTGAGAAAGAGATTTTATATATATATCTCGATGTATTGATTCTACATATTGAACGTATTTATTCTTTCCTAAAATAGGAATTTTTAAAATATATTTTGTTAAATAGGTTTGATGTAAATTATGTATAAAAGAGTCAAAGTGGTCTTTTAGTACTTTATATCTTTTCCTAAATTTTGGGAAAAATTCTAAATATTGTTTTATTTGAAAAGTTCGGCGTAAACATAAATAATGAAACATCGATTTTGGTTCCATACTTTGAAAACGTAACAATTCTTTGTATATAGGATTCAGAAATATAGAGCGTTCACCAGTAACTAAATCGATAGCATGGTATCCACATATTGATTCATGTTCATTAAAATATTCAAATTGTCCATCTTCCATTTGATTCCAATTTTGAAAACTATTTGTTGTTCTTGGAAATAAAATAGTTGTATTTTGAAAACAATCCCATGATTCAAAAACAAATGGTGGAATATGAATGGCTTTATTTTCCTTTTTAGAAATATCAAAAACACTCACTAAATATAGTTTAGGATATTCATTCTGAAATACAATATTATTATGAGGATGCATCAATACAAAACTATAACAATAATTTTTTGGGAAATTTTCAAAAATCGCATTGTTTAAGGTTAAATCCCTTTCGGTTTTATATGAAAAATTATCTCCTTGAATCGCTTCCAAAAACATCACCAATAATGAATAATAAGATTGTTGATTCTTTTTCTTATTGAATAATGTATAATTACCCCCTATGGCGTTCTTACTAGCAATTTCCCAACATAACATTCGTTTATCGTAAAATAAATGCACTAATGTACCATCTATATACTCATTTATATAAACATCTTTCATTGAATAATTTTGCATAAATACTTTTGGCTCCATACTTTTACCATGTGAATACGATAATAACTCATTCTCCGGTTCTGATAAAATTAAAGAACGACATTGTCGAATATCCTTTTTCTCATCAAAACATAATATTTTTTTTTCATAATTCCATATTTTGTACCGTTGTCCTTTGGAAATATAATTTCGAATATTTATTTTGTTTGTATTTACCGGTTTAATATAAAACGGTGCATATATATTTTTTTCAATTTCCATAATAAAAATACGTGGAATGTCTTTAAATGAAATTTATGTAGTTATTATATAATGTCTGATATAGAAACATCATTTACAAATTGTAATTTAGAATTAGGTGATATTGTACAATTATATGCTACAAATAATGATGAATTTGACCAAAACATGTTTTACATCATGTACATTGATTCTATTAAAATGAATTTAATCAATATTAAAAATAGTATTTTATCTTCTGTAAATTTCGATGAAAATGGAAATATTAAGGACGAAAGTATAGAGAAAATTATTATTTTAAGCAGAAGTGAAGAAAAAGGATATGCAGCGCAAAATAAATTATATCCAAAAACTTGGATTGATATTCATTTTAATGGCGAAATTGTCCAAGCACTCACTGGAGAAATTACAAATTTAGAAGAAGATATGATTGAAATTACAAGATTTCCGAATTTAGATGTTTTATACATCGATTTTGCTTATCAAGGTTTACCTGAAAATTTGGATATAGAAAAAATTGTGATTCGACCCAAACCAAGTCCTTTGGAAAATATCGAATCATTAGTAAATGTGAAAGAAACACTTCACGACGGGGCTACTATTGATTCTGTAATGAAAGATTCACAAAAAGCTTCCATGACCTATTTACCTTCAGGTGAATCTATTATATCATTACCTGATAACCCACAAGCCGACCGTTCTCTACATGATGAATTGAAAATTTTAGAATCAAATTCCAGCGACATTATACATGGAAAAGATTTAGATGATTTGGATGAAGAAATTGAATTGTCTGAAAAAGAAAAACGCTATGGTATTGAAACACAAGTCAATGATATGTTAGATATTTTGCTCTCTGAAATACCAGATGAACAACGCAATGACCATGTGAAAAACGAAATTCATTTGCTTATTCAACGATACCGAGAACTTCGCACTCATTTTTCCAATTTTGATGAATATAAAAACATTTTATCTCCCAAAATAAATGGTATTCAACACAAACCCCTCTTACATACATTATTAAATATGGACAAAAAACTAAAATGGATATTACCAGTTGTAAGTCTGAAAAAAAAAATTTATTACGAACATGAAATGAATGATGATATTGACCCTTTAGGTGATGAAGGTCATAAAATGATAATAGAAGAAGGAGCATTACATGAGTCCTATTTAAAAAGTCAATTAAATACTGGTGACCAATCTTTATATGTAAGTTATTATAAAAAACTCGACGATTATTATATTCCATATGTCGAACCATCCTATATTGATTCTTATATAGGTCCAAAACTACCTATTCATAGCAATATTGAAACAATCGTCGATAATTTGGAAAATTTTAATACAACAGTTGTTGGACATTCGAATAATAATGTAGGAGTTATGCGAAAACAATATGTAATGCAACGATTTACTGAAGGAAATAGTTATTTAGAACCCAAAATTTCCAAGACAGGACGCAAAGTTTTCGAGCGTGTACCTATGAACAATAATGAACAATGTACTTTGAAATCCATATTATTTTTACCCAAACCAGCCATTCATTTTTCAACCATTGATTTACCCGAAACATCCATATTAAAAAAATGCATATTGGCTGAAAACTACATGTATATGTTTAAGATTTTTAATAAGAGTTTGACTATTGACCCAAGAATGGTGGACGATTTTACTACTGAAATGGATAAAGAATTTTGGGAAATTCCTCTTAATGACCAAACATTCAATAAAAATGTACAACATTATATCTTAAATGAAAATATAGAATCCGAACCTCGCAAATTAGAAAAATATTTAAATTCTATCATCCCTTATAATGTTAATATTATTCGTTTATTGGACAAAATATATTCACCAAGTCAATTAGCCAATGTGTTGTCTATTCGCAAAGGTATTGAAAAACTAGAACCCTTTATGACTTATGTCCAAGATGTGAATTATAGTCAATACAATTCATTACGTGTTTTTATGAAAAACAATCGCAAAAATTATTTGGAAAGTCTCAGTACCAAAAAAGACGAAGTCAATAAATTCAAAAATTTCCAATTTGATAATTCAACCCCTTTTCCAAATAGACTCGAAACCATTTTCAATGAAAAGAAGAACCTTTTGGATGTAATTATGAATTTATATAAATTGAATTCTAATAAAACAACCCAAGATTATATTACTTCAAGTGAATGGATGTCCAAGATGCTTTACAACGACAGTATAAGTGTATTAACTAGTGTTTTACGATTACTTATGGTTTCATTGATTACACCTGAAAATTTAATAACTACATTGGATGAAACCACCGAAGAAGATGATATGAATAAATACGAGAAAATCAAAGCATCTGATTGTGTTCGTCGCATATTAACAAAAAAATACAAAACATTGAGAGATTTACAGAAAGACAATGGAAATGAAGACACCTATTATGACGAATTATATGACGATACACCTTATGAATTATTAGAAAAATATAAAGACGAAAAGAAAAAATACTCACCTGAAGAACTACAAGAATTTTTAGAAGAAGCTCTTGTGCAAAAACACGATTGTCCTCCAAAACTAGCACCTGAAATGTCCACAAGTATATTAGAAGGGAAGAAACGTGTACGTGATGGGGAATATGCTGTTTTGGAAATACGACCCAGTGCTCATGATAAAGAGTATAGTGAAGAAGAAAAACAAGAAATTGTAGAACAAGCCAATATGTTGAAAAAGACAGCGTATTATAAACGTATTAATGACCAATGGGTACATGATGATACTGTAGACGATACAATCTTTTTAGACAACAATGCATTGTTTTGTAATATGAGCAAAATTTGTTTTAAAAATACATTTAATAATACATGCGAAAGTGTCCAAGATGTAGGAACCAAAATGAAGAAGTTACAGCGGAAGAAACTATTGGACGAATTTGATGAACGGTTTGCTGAATCTTTTGAAACCATTGAAGAAACATTACGAACAATGATGGACATTTCTATTAAGAAAAATAAAGCCACACAACGATTGCGAGAAGTTTTATTATATAAAGCCAATGATTTTGCTTATGAAATGGGGAAATACATCAAAGAAATAGATACTAATAAATCACCACATATTCAACAATTAGATGATATTCTTGGACAAGATGATTTTATTAAAAAGCAAAGTGATATTGTAAGATTTGCTGAATTATATTGTCGTAATCCTATGGTGGACGAATTAAATGAAGATAATTATTGGTTATATTGTGTAGAGACGAACAGTCAATTATTACCAACATCGATTTTCCAATTAGCACGAGCTTTTTTATCAAATGAAAATTATGTAGATAAATTAAACGAAATTTGTAGAAACCAAGGGCGCATTGAAGGTAATAAAATTGTTGATAATTATAGTGGACGATTATTGAAATTATTAGACGATGTGGATGAAGACATGTTTGATGAACAAGGATTCAAATTAATATCGAATGCTGTTATTGAAAAAGATATTTTGGAAGTTGCTTTTCAAACTCAAAATAAACAAGACCGAGTCTTTGATAATAAAGATAGTGAAATGATATTTAAATTATATCGCAGTATAATTGGACATATTGGTATAAAAACCGATGATATTGAAGAATTTGTCTTGCGTCTTTCATTAGAATTATTAAATGACCCTTCAATTGTGAAAAGTGAAAAAATGTACAAATTAGAAGCCAAGAAAATAGAAGAACAAAGGAAAAAGAAAGTGCCTCCGTATGAGATTTATAAAAACAAATTTATTATTTTGATTGTAACAAGTTCTATTTTAATTGGGATTCAGACAAATGTTCCTTCTTTTAAAATACAAAAAACATTTCCTGGATGTACACAATCCTTTAAGGGATTTCCTGAAAATGATGGAGCGATTGAAGATACAAGTGGTGTTGACTATTTAGTGTGCATTTTAAATACTATTAAAACCAAAAGTGCAAAACCTTGGAATTCTATCAAACCACTCCCTTTAGAAGTCATTAAAACTCAATTAATGCAATTAATCCAAGAAGCCATTTTACCAAAAAATGAAATCACAGAATTATATTTGAAAAAACAAGAATATTTAGTAAAAAATCCAGACTTGGACATTCCTTATAATCATTCGATAGGAAAATGGAAACATTTTATGCCTCCTACATTCCCAATTGAAATAGCAAAGAAAATAAACGGTATTCCTAGTGGTTACAAAGAAGAATTATTGGAATTATTGAAAACGGGTAATAAAAAACAAACGAATCAATTGAATATGTATAAAACAAAGTGTTTGCAGTTTACTTATGCGATGGTCGAAAATATTAATGAGATTATAAAAAATAAAGGATTGTTATTAAAAACGGGAAATGGAATCTATTTCACCGAAAATGCTTGTTGTAATGATAAAAAAACCCAAAAAGCCATTCAATATTTCATGGAAGAAAACAAGGAACTCATTGTTTACTTACGTATGATAAAAGGATGGAGTGAAATCTTGGACAAGAATAAAAAATTATTAATAGCACCTATAATTTATCATCCAAAACGTACAGGTTTGACTTATACTTCTGAGAACAGTGATTCTCATTTTGAACGAAATGTATATGTTGCTTTTATTACTTATTGTAACTTGGACAATGATAAACCAATACCACAAGATTTACAAGTTCTTCTTTCGGAAAAAATAGCGGATTATCCAAAACGTGCATCTTTGATAGAAAAAATCGAATTTTTGAAATCAAATGGAAAGAAATTTACAAACGGAAATTTGCTTCAATTGTTGCAAATTGTGAATAAACGCAATATTGTCGAATATAATAATTCTATTATGAAAGACAATCGAATAAACGCTATTAAAGATTTATTTAGCCATGTCCAAGAACGAGCTGATGACGACGATATTGTATTATGTAATAAATTCCGCACTTTTGTTGGTGCCGTTTTCGATAAATACAATCCTAAAAGGATGATTTCAGAAGATAGTGAAGAAACATATAAGCTAAACAACTGGCTCACACATGCGAATACCAATTTGCTGGAACGCATTACCAAATTTATCAGTCAAAATAGCAAATTGAAAAAGAGCGAAAAGAAAAACTTGGAAACACAATTAGCAAATGTTCATATTTGGACAATGGATGCTACATATGAAGATGGTTCTAATATTACTCAAAAAGACGAAACCACTATGTATTCAGTAATACAATTTATGAAAGAATCCATGTTTTTGATGAGCAAAGTATATCCGGAAATGATTAAAAATCACAGTTTCCCATCTTCGTCTGTCCATAAACATTGGGGTCTTGCCCAAGAACACAACAACGACATCACTTTGTTTTTGGAAAATTATTACGGTCCATTGAAATCTTTTTCTGGAGATAGACCCCTAAATGCAGTTTTACAATATATTCAAGAAAATTTGACGGATGTGCATAGTTTTATTGAATTGTTACCCGCCTTTTTACCTATTCATCACCAATCAAAAGACACTACTAGAGAATCCCAAAGTTATTATTCTTTATTTTCAAAACGCACACTCTATATGATTTATACCTATGTATGGTATTCGGTACTTTATGAGTATATTAAAGCCACTGATGATGAAGAGTTGGTACAAATGGACTTAATATTATCCAAACAAGAGCGAAGAAAAGCCATAAAAGATAAGAAAGATAACCCTTTTGGACGTTCTGAAGAAACATATACAGAAGAAAATTTCGAATACAGTACAGATTTAGCGGAAGTTCAAATAGAGGCGGGAAATAAAGAAGAATTGAGAAAACGTGTAGCGGAATTATTGGTAGCGTTTATAAACTTGGACACAAGTAATAAAAAATCTTTTGATTTGGCTTATTCGGATATAGAAAAACGAATTATACGGTCTAAGATGAATGAAAAGAAAATGATTACAGATTTTTTGAAGAATATGGACGACGATGAACGTAGGGTAGAAGACATGCAAAAGGTGCTGAAATTGGGACGATGGAATGTGGGATTGCGAAAAGGACATGTACAATACGACCAACAACGATATGTAGAAGAACGTAAAGAACTTTTCCAACAACTAACTATGAATCCATCTGATATTAATAATGATGATGTGATTATTCAACAAGATGTAGATGCCTTGGAAAATCAAGAAGCACAAGATGTAGATGACTTTTATGAAAACGAAGCCAATGATTTAAGAGGTTATCATGGTGTTGATGGAGATGGTGCTTATTATGAAGAAGATTATGATGATTTTGGTGAAGATTAACCAAATTTTTATACATAGATAATATAATTATTATTTATGTTTGAACAAACTTTTGTTAGAAAAAATAAAACGAATTTCGCAATTGCTATTTTTCTTATTTTATTTTCATTGTTTCATTATGTAAAACCGGATTTTGCTTATGGTGAAAGTGGAGAGTTTAGAGAATTTGGAGTTGGATTTAGAAATAAAACGGTAGTACCGATTTGGTTTATCTCAATTATTATTGCTATTCTTTCTTATTTAGCTGTTTTGTTTTATTTAAGGGTTTAAAATCGTTTCATTGTAACACCTATAATACTAATAATTAATGATAATACCGATGAACCATATATCCATGTAAAATAACCGACCAAATGTTTTAATGATACTAAATTTCGTAATTTAGTTAATTGTCCTTCATTTATAAAATTAGGAGTAAAATCAAAAGGTAAACTTACATCATAATCTCCTTTATCAGATTTACAATCACTTTTGAAGTATTCAATAAAATCATCAATATTTTCTTTATTAAATCGTGTTAATAAAAAGTTTTGATTAAAAATATGCGGGTCTTTTGATTCTTTCTTTAATTCACTAAATATATCACTTTTAAAAATTTCATTACAAAATTCACTATTTCCCATAATTCCAATAAACCAGATACCTACTGAATTTTCAAAAATTGTAATTAATTCAGGATTAACAGCCAAAACACAAATAGTTAATAACACAATAAAAAATGCAGCAAAAGTAGTAGATGCTATAAATTTCATTTTATCTCCAGTAACTTTTGCTATTTCTGCATTTTCATCACCTTGTACTCCCATACGATAATACATGACTGTAACTAAAAGGGCAAATGCATAAATACCTGCAAATAATAATACAGAATTCAGAGCACTTCCATTTATTACATATGTTATACTAAACCATAAACCTAAAGGTACTATAAATGTTACACAAATAATAATTAATGTTATTGTGACTGAAAATAATGTTTGGTCATTGTTTGAAGACATTCTATACATAAACAAAAGAAAATGTATGTATAGAACTTATCTTACTAGGTATTTTATAAAAATAAAAATATTTTTATAAATTAATGGATATTCCTAATCTAACAGAATCATCTTTTGGAGAATTTATGTTGCAAAATCTGAAATCATGCCACGAAAATAGGCTGAAAATTTATTCAATTGTATTAAATGTATCTATTGTTGTATTGTTTTTTTCGATTTTAGGCTTTTTTCTATATTATAAACATAAAGAAAAGCTTACTCCATATGAGGCGCAACAAAAGCTTTATAATGACCAACAATATATATTAGACAGAATACGATATTATCAAGTCCAACAAAAAAATGTAATGACTTCACCTATCGGTAATTTACAATAATTTTAAATATATATTCATTTTATAGTTAAAATGAATAAATTGAAAAAAAGAGAGGAAATTATTAATGATTATAACAATGCGCAATCTGTTTTAGAAACTATTATAGAAACCACTAATTTCTCACAAACAAGTGAATTGCGTATAACTACTGTGTTACAAGGTGATTTAGACTTTTCCATATTAAAAACAAAAGAAATCATTATTTCATCCATTTTTATTGAAACACCAGGTGAAATTACAAATTTATTTAATATTCCCGAAACAGTAACCGTTTTGGTTTGTAACAATCAATATTTAACAGAAATAAAAAAACTTCCTTTACAAATTGAAAAAATAGAACTCAATAACAATATTCTTGAAAATTTTGATAGTTCACAATTATCCGACCATTTTCTGAAAGAATTAGATTTATCTTTCAACAATTTAAAAGTATTGAAAAAATTACCGCAATCTTTAGAAATTCTTAATATTGAAAACAATCAATTGAAAGAAATCAATTTAGCCGAATTGTTAAATTTAAAAACTCTCATTTGTTCAAATAATCCCATTTTAGTTCTTCAAAATGTACCTGAATCATTAACAAATATTGTTATGGAAAATAATCCCTTTTTGGATATTGAAAGTGGTTCTCAACGAAGTTCTGAGAAAAAAAATGATTATTTACAATGTTTAAATAAATATTTTAAAATGAAAAATGATTATGAAAATAAAGTACGTCATTTAAAACACAATGCTTATAAAAAAGGAAAAACTGCAAAAGAAAGTCGTGTTTATGTAAATGATATTAAAATTCCTTGTGTTTATTGTAAACGAAATGTAGGAACACGTTTTTATATTAAAGACCAATATTATAGTGCGAAATGCGGTGCTGTTAGCAAACCATGTGAACTAGATATTCAAATTTTTTCCGGAGATTATTTCCGTTTAGAAACATTATTACACGAATTTAATGAGAGTTTAGAACTTGATAAAGAAACAATTATAATGAGTAAAATGGATTCATTATTTAAACATGTTAGTGATGAATCTTCCAAACAATTTTTCGAAGAAACAATCAAAGGTTATAAAGAAACAATTGAATTATATGGGGATGTTTCGGAAAAATACGACGAAATTTACAATAATAATGAGAAAAAAGAAAAATTGCAAAAACAACAACAATTGTTTTATCACATTGTTGAAGACATGAAGAAAATATTTAATGAATATAAAACTTCGGGAAAACGTGAAATATTAATTACATTAATTGAGACGTATAAAAATGAATTAATACCAGCTATTGAAAAACTCCGTCACTTGAAGTACGCACATATGTATGTGGATATACATGAAGGGGAAAGTAAAATATCGGTGTTAAAACAATATCCATATCCTGCACATAGCAAAGATTATATTTATGGTGAAGAACCAAATGTTGAAAAGTTTGTTGTGAATGTATAAATTATTCATATTTATGTTTTTATTATATATATGAATACAAAAAGACATAAAAGACAAAGTAAAAAAGTAAAAAGAAAAACAAAGACCTATAAAAAACGCAGCATTAGAAAATACAAAGGAGGAGGAGGTGAAATATATTTAAAATCATCCATGTATCATGGTCTTCCTTTTAAACCTGTATATAAATTTATAATAATAAATGAAGCAGGAAAAGGAGGTAATGCTCAGTCAAATTTAGGTATAATTTCATGCAAAAAATATAGTTGGAGAAGTTGTATTAAATCAAGTAGTAGAAAGCCGTTTCAGTATTTTAGAGGACAGACAGAGGAAACAGATTTATCTCAAACAACAGATTTATCTCAAACATTACAAAATATGTATAATAAAACGAATCCTGAAGGAGAAGATGAAGAATCTTTTCCTTATAATAAGAAGTATATATTACGTGTTTATGGAAAAAATTTAAAAGAAGAAGGAATTGAACGAGAAATTCATGGAACAGAATATCATAAAGAATTATCGAAAGACTGTTCATCTTTTGTATGTACGTTGTTTGATTATGGTGAAATTGTTGATAAGAACGAAATCTTTTACACAAATGTAACAAAAAAATATATATCAAAACAAAAAAAAGGTCTTTATGCAATATGTAAAAATAACGAAAATTGTGTTTATGCTTTATTAGAAAAGGGAGAAATGGATATGATGAAATATTTTCGTAGTATTAAAATGGAAAGGGAGGCAGTTAAAAAAATTTTATACATAGTAGCAATGAAAATGATTAGAAATATATATTGTTTACATAGACAAGATATCATGCATTATGATATTAAATTTGAAAATTGTGTTTTTTTTCCTAAAGGAGAATTGGGACAATTAAAAGTAGGTGATGTTATTGTTGAAGAAATATGTAATTTAGCCAATGAAATAAGTGATAATGATATAAAATTAATAGACTTTGGTTATGCGACAAAATTGGGCGGAAATAATTTACTAGGTAAAGAAAGGAGGTGTATGGGAACTCCTGGATTAGTATACAATCATTCTACTATTTATAAAAAGGATGGAAAAACATATGAAGAAAATGAAGAAAATGATAGTATTATTGAAAAAAGTGGAGATTTGGAAATGGTTTGTAAACATTCTAGATTTGCAGATATTTTTGCTATTTTAAAGGATACATCAAGTATGTATAAACATATACGTTTCGAAAAAGATTCAATATTTGATTTCAAGTCAACAGGAGAACTATGGTATTATGAGGCAAGAACTTCCAGGAATGATTTTTTTAAATGTAGCGGAAGCAGAAACTTACCACCATTTCTAAATAAACAAAGAATATTATTAGAAGAAATAGAGTTTACTCCTCTTCCTTATCAAAACATTTTAGACAAATTAAAAGAAGAATATTTCGCTTTAGGATAGGGAAAATAACATAAAAATTATTAAATATGAATGTATATAAATGAAAGTGAAAGCGGTTTTTCAAAATAAACTAAAAGGATATATTGTATTTGAACAAAAAACCAAAAACGATATAGTGAAAGTACATGGACATATAGAAAATTTATACCAGTGAAGATTTAAAATGGAACGCCTTTGGCGTTCTGAATTTTGATATGTTACTGATATCTGACCCTTGAAAGAGTGAAAATGTGCACATTTTATACCAGTGAAGATTTAAAATGGAACGCCTAAGGCGTTCTGAATTTTAATTCGTTACTGGTATCTGACCCTTGAAAGATTCAAAATGTTCCATTTTAAATCTTCAAGGGTTTAAATCTTCAAGGGTTTAAAAAGCAGGAGTGTCTGTAAAAACTTCTGTCGTATCGGAAGTCAAAATCTTTGTCTCGGTTACCACATTGAAAAAGTCTTTAATATTTTTCTGGAAATGGAAATATAAATATGCCCCAGTAGAAGAGCAAATCAATACCAATAAACAATCGCGAACCACATCTTTCAAAGGCTTTACCCCTTCATTAAAATAATTATATTCCAAATACTTGGACACACAATATATAATAGTAATTATAGTAGCTACAATAAAGATTTCTTCCATTTTTTCCTAAATATATATGATTTCTTTCATTTTATGAATGAAAGGAAAACGCAAGTTTCTACAAAATTGAAATTTCGATAAATATTTTTTCTAAATTATATAAAATTATCTTAGTTATCAAAATTATGTCTAAATTAGAAAAATTCCAAATAAATGAAAACATTCAACTAAACATTTCCGATTGTATGAAATATGTAAATTCATTGGAAGCAAAATCTGTGCAAATGATTTACTTGGACCCTCCTTTCAACTCTGATAGAAATTATACCATGAGTGTAGATTCCAGTGTCGGATTTCGTGATAAATGGGACGATGCTAGTTATGAAAAATTCATTGATGAGACCATTATAGCATTGAAACGTGTATTAAAAGAAAACGGAACGCTTTATTTCCATATTTCAGCAGCAGCCATGTTGATTCCACATAGTGTGCTCAATAAGCATTTTCACAACGTCAGCCCCATTTTCTGGAAAAAATGTCGGTCGAAAAACAACGTCAAAAATAAATTGGGTGCGACAATTGATGTGATTTTCAAATGTACATTAAAGGAAAAGGCCAAATTCAATGTTGTTTTGCAAGAAAAAGACCCCACATATTTGAAAAATTCGTTCAAAAATTCCGACGAACGTGGGAATTACTCTTTAGGACACTTGGTCACCGAAAATACCAAAAAAGGCTATATGTATGAATTTGAAGTCAATGGAACGAAATTTAATCCAAAATCTGGTTGGCGTATAGCGCAACCTGAATTAGAAAAATTGGAAAAAGAGAATCGGCTTCATTTTCCAAAAAAAATAGGCGGAAAATTATACAAGAAAATATATTTAATCGAAAATCCAGGCAAACCATGCACAGACCTTTGGGACGATATTCATTCCATAAGTCAGGGGTCGGAAGGTCGGAAATACCCCACAGCCAAACCTGTGAAATTATTGGAACGCCTGATTGAAATCAGTACCGACAAAGATGATGTTGTTTTGGACCCTATGTGTGGTTCTGGAACCACCGCAAGTGCATGTGATGCGCTAGGCCGAAAATGTTTATTGAATGATATTAATAATGAAGTCATTGAAATTGTACAATCACGATTTCAATAAAAAAAGTTTATCTACTACTATCTACTCCTAGCTATGTAATATTTGGTTCAGGCAATGTGTCTATAATAGAGTCTTCCAATTGAGTCAATATAAGATTCACACGGTCTTGCTGAATCTTCAAACAAGGCACACTAGACTTGTTCTTCGAACTTTGTCCAATAAGAGCATTGACGCCATTATTCAAGACAAGACGAATACGAAGATTGGTATTAATGGAAACCCCGTCTTTTTCACGAAACAACATTCGACTTGTTTTTCCGCGTGTAGAACGAAGCACATACTCCCAATCTTCGTAATGTGTAAACTCTTTGAAATTGTTCAACTTGTGATACATTACCAAACGGCTTTGTGACCTATCATTAACCAACACATATTCTGGGTACTTTTCATAAAGTCCTTGCAACATGGTCTTGATTTCGTCACTCGATAAGAGCTGAAAAGCACCATCGAAAACATTTTCCATTTCTTGCCGAATTTCCTTGGTCACTTCTTGACCATTATACTTCGCTTTGAACTCGGCTACTTGAGACTTCAATGATTCACCTAAAACTGCATTGATATCATATAACTTCGATGTGTTAATCCAATCGAAGGTACCTGTGCTTTCATGATTCTTCACAGAAATCAAATAGTTATCGTCTTGGACAGTTGCTACACAATCCGCTTTTTGTGTAGTCCCACCCAAATGACTCCACACAGGCGGAATCACTTGGTCAGAACGCATTTGAAAATGCCGATTCATTCGCAAGTCAGGATGAGCATTTGCATATTCAATCAATTGCTTTTCGTTTCCAACACCAGTGTGGTGGACAGTTCCGGTATTATCGTAAGGCATTATACTTAAATAGGGTCTTTTATGAATACCATTAAACATAAAAAAGCCAATCAATTTTGTACGCATATACTAAAACCACTTAAATAGTTCTTATACTAAATATATAAGTATGAAGTCATTATTATACCAAATTATTATAATTATTACATTTATCAATGCATATCAGTCACGTTTTTTAATTAATCCAATTTTCATGAAGTTGAATACATCAAAATGGGGAAATTTTACGAATTTCCAAATTATACCTAGAGAATTAGATTCTCATGAATTATATCTTATTTTCAACGATTAAAAATATACAACTATAATATAATGTCGCAAACATGCGCTAGTTGCCTTACATTTAGTATGGATAAAATAACTAAATCACAACCTGAATTGAAACCACACTGGCTTGATGAACACGACTATGTGGAAGAATTCGTCGCAAATACCAACAATTTCAAAATAAGAAATCCAACAAAAAGCAATTCCAAAGCATTTTTAGAAATGAAATCATGTGCTAATAAGAAAATACTGTTTTGGGCCTCGGAATCGAAAGAACATCACGACATTTTAGTAAAAGACGCTAAGGCAGCCTATGGCGACTTTTCCAATCATGGTGTGGCTAAATTCGACAAAGACGGCAAAGTATGTGTAAAATTCAGAACACCCCAAGTCTATAGTACAATTCAAAAGGGCAAAAGCAAAAGACAATCATTTTTCCATCATTTACATTTTGTTTTAGCAAATCAAAATGAAAATGGGTGGTTACAACAAATATATACCAAATTAGTAATTCCTGTGATTGAATATAGCGATATAAAACATATGATGGACCATGGGTGTCATGTTCTTATTAACACACTTCCATGTGCATATTTCGCAAAAGACCATATACCAAATTCATTCAATTTATTTTATAAAGATATTAAGAAAATGACCGTTTTGGACCTTCACGCATGGTTTTCTGAAGTAATAAAACTCCATTATCCAAAATTACACAATTATGTGAAAAAGAACAAATTACAAATTTATGAATTACCTATTGCGTGCTATTGTGCGAATAAAGATTGTACTGCTTCTGAAATGGCGATTGAAGAACTCATGAAAAAAGGGTTTGTGAATTGTGTTGAATTCCAAGGTGGAATGAAAACTTATAGACAAAAAGTGAACAGCGATTAAAGTAATTCCTCTGCTTCCAACATAATGTTGGCGCTTTCAATTTCCATTTTATCCGGCTCATCCAAAATATCAAATCCGGAAAGGTCCATGGTATCTGTATGAATCTTAATACGTTCATCATCATCATCAGAATCCTCCTCTTCGGCTAATTTTCGCTCCATAGAACGCGATGCACTAATATTTTCCAGTCTTTCCAAAGTTTTAGGTGCTTCTATAATTTCTTCTTTGTTATCAATTGAAATAGCACTGTCTAGGTCATTAAATGTGAGTTTTGTAACTACTTCTTCATCATCAATATTTTTAATAGTTGGTGTAACAGTGACTTTTTCTTCCAATGCTTTTTCAGTAATCTCTTTTTGTTCTACTTTCTTTTCCCCTTCTTTTGAAATCACTGGTTCTTCAATGTTTTCAATAAACACTTCTTCTTCATGTTCAACATTTTCATCCATATAAGCACGAATAATCGATTCGGTGGGTATACTTTCACGAATTGTAGTTAAAATGGCCTCTTGTAACAATTGTTCCAATTCACGTGCATGTTTTTGTGTCGCTAAAGGAGAAATATTTTTCTCGAATAAATAAACATTCGAATATACCTTTCGGGCACTTTGAATGTATACACGATGAATAAAAGGGTCCAATTTAGGTATCGAAATGTCGATTTTCTTTTGCTTGTTTCCTACACGAATACATGTTAATACTTTCAATTGAATAATATGAACACATGTAATTAAATCTTCTAAATAATTGCATCCTGAACGTTCTATAATACGTTTACGTTCGTCTTCAATAATAACAGAATTCCATTTTGGAATACGGGAAAGCAAGTTTTGAAAGGTCATTAAATATTTGTTCATCTCATCTGTATCGGCACACATTTTCCATGCTTCGTCAAATATAGAACGAAGACCCTGTTCAACTAAAGGTGTTAATATACTGACTAAACGACTACACCATTCATTACGTGCTTCATGTAAGTTGGAAATAACGAAATCATCCATTTACATAATGTCTCTAAAACATATTTGTTATAAAAACGAACATGTTTTACAATAAACTTTTCATATACATAAAAACACACAACATAAGCAATTTTTCATTGCGATATTCCGATTTTATTTTATGAAAATACATCACTATTTCTGATTTTTTTATTTCATCCAATGTACTTTTTTTTATCCAATTAATAAAATCAATACATGAATATCCATTTTCATAAATAGTATCACACAATTCAATATACTCTTTTGGTGATTTTTCTAAATTAGTTCCGATTTCATTATTAAACCATCTATTTATTGCATGTGTTTCATTTCCATAAATATTGTTTAAATGATATTGATGCAAATTTAATATTTCTCCATTTTCATCTAAATTATCTGGTACGTAAATTTCACAAAATCTTGATAATATAGGATTCAGCATTTTATGTTTGTTTTCTACAACAATAAAAAAACGTGTATTATGACTAAATGATTCAATGCATCTTCGCATTGCCGATTGTGCATCTATTGTTAAACTGTCTGCATTAAATAATACAATCGTTTTAAATTGTATGTTTTTGCTGCCTTGGATATTGGTTTTTGCGAAAAATTTGAGTTCATCGCGTATAAATTTGATTCCTTTACCATGTGCACAATTTACAAACATGACGTTTGTTTTAATCTTGGACTTATCGTGATTATAAATTTTATTTACAAAATCATAGACAAGACTTCTTTTACCTGTTCCTGATGAACCATGAAATAATATGTGCGGAATACGTTGGTTAATAATAAATCCGTCTAATTTTTTAATAATTGTTGAATGAATATTTAGTTTTTTTAAGTATATTTCAGACATATAAATAGTACAAACATATAGTATTTATATTTATTTACTTCATTTTTCTTTTTGTTTTGTTCTTCTTGGACTTTTTCCTTTGGGTTTTTTGCATCTTGTATTTCTTTCTTTTGGTTCTTTTTTTCTTTTGTCCACCTTGTGATGATGATGTTGTAGAATCATTATTTGGAACAACAGTTCTTAGTTGTTTTCCGGAGAATATTGAACTCATGAAGGTCTTTTTACGTGTTTTATTATTACTTGTTTTATTATTACATGTTTGTATTCTTTCATTGTCCACAAATATTCCTAATCCATGACCATAACTACATAGACGTTCACAAGAAGAGTGTAAAACTGTAGGATTTGGTTTTGGTGAACCACTATATAGTATTAATTGTTCAACATTTACATCTCCCACAAAGCCACTCAAGATAAAATCCATATCCCATATATTATCTTCTATTTTTTTGACCTCTTCCTTTATGATTATTTCTTTCTTATTCTTTGGAAGAAGCATTTTAATTTCATTATATGGTGCATTAAATCTTTTTAAATATTCATCATGTCTTTCACAAGCGTAGTCAAATTCTCTCATTAAATTGTCTACTTTATATGAAGAAAGGCCCCTCTGTTTAAAATCATTGTACATAACTCCTTTCCTTTCTTTAGTAAAAGCTTGTTGTAATGCACTATCTACTGGTTGTAATTGAATACTTTCTAAATATTTTTTTACACGTCCTCTGTGTTTAAGATCATCCAATTTTCCTGATGAATTTAATATTTTTATAGTAACTTCTTGTTCTTCATTAAGGTCCTTAGGCACTTGTCCAATCATATCAAAAGCGTCTTTGAGTTTTAAAGTAATAAATTCCTTCAATTTTGGTTCTTGAACATTTCCCGCTCTTTCATTCTGAATTACATGTGCACCAGCTGCAGCCTCTAATATTTCATATAGATTATGAGCAAATACTTTTAAATAATTTTTTAGTCCAATTGGTGTTGCTTTTTCTGGTAATTCTGTTAATTTTTCTTTATTTTCATTAAGATATTCATTCATATTTGACCCATGATTTACAACATGTATTTTATTTGAAATTCT